>CEVF01130609.1_pt1 | contig 28680 bp, 31 predicted proteins | sample 356441 | NCBI WGS metagenome assembly CEVF01 (sample SAMEA2622765, study PRJEB7988) | marine metagenome | biome: marine biome (ENVO:00000447); feature: surface water layer (ENVO:00002042); material: "saline water (ENVO:00002010), including plankton (ENVO:xxxxxxxx)" | depth 5 m | reverse complement strand
GGGCCTCGCCGGTGGCGCCGCCGCCAAGGATGGGAAGGAGGTTGCCGAGGGCGGAGAGGTCGGCGTCCACAAAGACGCTGTCGCCCGCCGAGCGGACAAGGGCGATGCGCTGGCCAATGGTGGGCTGGACAAGGAGGGCGGCCTCCTTGGCGTTCACGCGCAGGAAGTCGTAGTCCGAGATGGTGGCGCGGTCGTTGGGGAAGAGGATCTGCGTCGGCACCGTCTCGACGATGGTCTTGCCGACGCGGCTGTCGCGCAGCTGGCTCGGATATTGCGTCATCATGATCACGACGCAGTTCATCTTGCGCAGCGTCACCAGCCAGTTTTCCAGCCGCGCCCCGAAGTAGGGATCGTCCAAGAGCTTCCAAGCCTCGTCGAGCACGATGATGGTGGGGCGGCGATCCTCGACCACGCGTTCGATCTGGCGGAAGATATAGGAGAGCACGGCCATGCGTTCGGTGGTCATGTCGAGGATTTCGGTCATGTCGAAACCGATGATGTCGGAGGCCAGTTCAAGCCCGGCACCCTGTTCCGGCTCATCGAAGACCCAGCCATAGCGGCCGCCCGGGGCCCATTCGGCGACGCGGGACTGCAGCTCGCCATCGTCATCGAGCGATTGAAACAGCGTCTCGAAACTCGCGAAGCGCCGGAGTGAGCCCTCGGCATGGGCATTTTGTGAGACCGCGCCTTGGATGTGTCGTGACTGCTCGCCCGTTAGGGTTCCATTGCGTGTGAGAAGTGTCGCAAGCCAATCCGAGAGCCAGGCGCGGCCACGTTCGTCGATTTCGGTATCGAGCGGGTTCAGGCCCGTGGGCACGCCCGCGCGGATCTCGTTATAGCGGCCACCGAGGGCGCGCACGGCCATCTCGAGGCCGCGATCCTTGTCGAAGAAGAAAAGCCGCGCGCCGACCCGTTGCGCTTGGGCTGCGAGGAAAGCCGTGGTCAGTGTCTTGCCGGTGCCGGTGCGTCCCAGAACCAGCGTATGGCCGACGGTCGGTTCCTTGCCGGGACTGCCCGCCTCGTGGAAATTGAAGCGATAACCGGAGGTGCCGACCGTGGGCAGCACCGAGATCGTCTGACCCCAAGGGGATTGGTCCGGGCCACGCCCTTCGATGCTGCCATGGAGGGCCGCGAAGTCGGCGAAATTGATCGAGGAGATCGGCGTCTTGCGGGCGCGGTAGCTAAAATTACCGGGGCTTTGCGCGAAATACGTGGCTTTCAGCGCCATGTTTTCGCGCACGATGACCGACATGATTTCCTGGCCGACGCGTTTGATCTGGGCGGCAGCGCGCTCAAGCGTGTCGCGGTCTGGGGCATAGACGGCGATCGAGAGGTGATGATCGCCAAAGGCGATGCGCCCCGCCTCCTGGTCATCGGCGGCCTGACCCAGCTGCTCGCGCAAGGACACGGCGGCATCGTCTGAGGCGTGCATCTGGCGGATGATCCGCTGGATGCGCTCGGCCATGATATTGTTCGGGATCGGGCTGAAGGAGTTCGTCAGCACGATGTCGAGCGGCAGGTCGAGCGCATCGAGCAGCGTCACATCTGTCAACGCCGGATAGGTCTTCATCGAGAAGAGCGCGCCGTATTTTACCCGGCCGGTCACGGCATCGGTCAGGGTGACGACGTCGCCGTCAATGGTGGCGCGGCAATTGCTCAGGGTGTGCGAGAGGGGCAGGGCGCTTTGCCCGAAGGCGATGGGGGAGAATGCCCCAGCGTTCAGCGTATTGAGATAGCCCAGCCATTCGCCGCCCGCCTTGGTGAGCCTGACCGGGTTGGCGGAAGCGAGGGCCACCTCGAAGAAGCCCATGACCTCGTTCAGCTCCTGCATGCGCGTCGCGCGGTCCTTGAACCAGGCCTTGCGGGCCAGCGCCCGCAGAAGCGGAATGCGGGCGGAGATGTCGGGGCGCCGGATGACGCTGAGGTAGAGCTGGCGCTTGGCCGGGCGCAGGTCTTTGACATGGGCCTGCCAGCGCGCATCGATTGCGGCTGCGAAACTGTCCCCCTCGATCGCGCGCATCCCAAGATCCTGCGGGACTGAGATCCGGTGGATGTAAAAGCCGAAGGCGTTGCCGGTCTGGGCGACGATGGCTGCGACCGCGCGTTTGAGCGCATCGAGCCGGGCGTCCTCAGTGGTCATCGGGTTCAGCCCGTCGAGGCGCAGGGTCGCCATCAGATCGCCCTCGCGCAGGACCATGACATCGTCATCGGCGAGGGAAAAATACGGCAGGTGTTCGGCGAGAAAGCTCTCCCGCGCGAACTCCTCGCCGCCCGCTTGAAAGAGAGCCGTTCCGAGAGTGGAAAGTGTGCCCACATCAAGCGCCAAAACTGTCACCTCCGTGCAGGGCCCGATTCTTCGTCGGGCGCACCGAGCCGTAGGAGACACGCAAGACCTCGAAGAAATGCGGCTCGCGGTCGGCGACGAACCAGAGGATCGGATAGGCGACGAGGCCGATCAGGAAGAAGGCCATGGACTTGGTCCAGATGAACGGCAGAACGACCCCGGTCGCCAGCACCACGAGGTATCCGACAGGGAGACCCAGATACTTGGGCGGACGGGCGAGGCCCAGAAAGAGGGGGGATCGTTCTGCCACTGCTCTACTCGGTTCTCAGGAGAAGCCGTCAACGATGGTGCCGGCCGAGAAGATCAGCACGATCCCGATGATGACCGAGGCGAACCAGCCCCAGTTCAGCCGTCCCATCATGCACATGAAACCGGTGCCGATGACCGCGAGCGTGGCAACCGCGATCCCGATCGGACCGGTCAGCGCGGCCTCGACGGTTTCCAGCATGGTCTGGATTGGTGACAAGTCTTGCGCGAGGGCGGGCGTTGCGAAAGCCGCCAGGGTTGTGGCGGCAGGCAAGAGGCGGCTGAGGCGATGTCGAAGCATGCAAAGTTCCCTTGTTTTACTGAAGTTCGATAAGGACCGGCGCGCGGGCAGGCACGCGAGTCGACACCCGGATATCCGGCGCGGAAAAAGGCGCACCCGCCAGCCGGGACCGGATCCGATGGATGCGCGCGATGTAGTCGCGGGTCTCGGCGAAGGGTGGAATGCCGGAATACTCGACCACCCGGTGCGGCCCGGCATTATAGGCTGCTAGCGCTAGGTCGATGTCCTCGAACGTGGCGAGCTGGGCGAGCAGGTAGCGCGCCGCGCCATCGAGGTTCTGGGAGGGATCGCGCGGGTCGACCCCGAGGGCACGGGCCGTGTTGGGCATCAGCTGGCCCAAACCATAGGCCCCCTTGGGGCTGACGGCGGTCGGATTGTAGCTGCTTTCGGCCTCGACCAGAGCGCGGAACAGGATCTGCCAGTCGTCGGCACTCAGACCAACCTGGCGCAGGGCACGATTACCCGCATGGCGCTCGGCGGTGGTGCGGATCAGCGCGAGAATGTCGTCGCGACCGGAAGGCAGCGAGGCATCCAACGAGGCCAGAACGACGTCGGCCTCAGCGCTATCATCAAGACCGGCCCAGGCAGGTCGTTCGCCATGAAAGGTCCAGCCCGAGGTCCGGGCCGTCCCGTCGCGGCCGAAGGCGATGACGTCAGCCGCGCTCCTCGAGGGTAATGCTGTAGTCAGGACCAAAGCGCAGATCGCGCCCGTCACCGAACTCGAGATGATGTTTGAAGAGCCCCGGCCATATGTTGAAATATCGCGGCTCTGGCCCGTGCGGGGTGATCCGGGTCGAGACCAGAATGGCTTCCGGCTCACCCTCGCGCAGGTAGATGCACTGGTAGCGCGGCTTGCCATCGTCCGTGAACCCCACGAGTTCATACCGGCAGCGGAACGCGATGCCCTTCTCGGACAGGTCTTTGACACCATCGATGGTGATCAGGATCTGGTTGCGCGCTATCGGCATGTTCGGACTCTCCCCACGAGAGCCCTTCTACTTCCTGCGCTTAAATCCATAAAGTCATATGGAGTCAATACGACATATTGCAGATAAATACATATTGCGCGATAGTCTGCGCAACTTTTGCGGGAGAGCGACATGAGACGACAGGCGATGGCAGCTGCAATGGGAGTGATGGCAGTCTTCGGAGCCCCTGAGAAGGCGCGTGCCTATGACATCGACTGCGCCATCATGCTCTGCATGGCGGGTGGTTTCCCCCCGAGCGCCGTTTGTGCTCGCGCCTATCGCACCATGATCCGCCGCATCACGCCCTGGCCGAGCCTGCCGCCCTTCGGGGTCTGCACCTTCACCCATGTGCCGGTCGAGCTGGGCGGACCCGGCGGAGAGGGTGAGCTCGACACCAATCTGCCGGAATACGAATGGCTGAACCGGACTCATGTGATCTGGTTCACCGGGCGCTCCTACGAGCCGCGAGATGAACCTCGACAGTGGGATTGGTCTATCCGCTCCTGCGATCGAGAGAACCGGACCTGCCGCTATATCCAGCGGGTCTACGGGTCCCACACGCCCTGGCCCGCGACATTCGTCTCGGAAAGCGGTCAGGAGATCGCCTATCCGACCAGCGGGGGCCTATGGCACTTCTATTCCCGCAGCATCATGGTCGAATACGGCGACTACGAGGGCAACATGGGCCACTCGGAGTGGTTCTCCTACTGATCCGAAGGGTCCGATGCCTTCAGAGAGACCGGGCGCAGGTCGGCAAGGTCTGCATCAAAGCGTTCTGGATCGACATGCCAGCGGCGGCTCACCGAGGCATCATTCCAACGGTAATCAGTGAACAGGTGGATCTCCTGCGTGCCGTCGATCAGAAACCCCTCCTGGAAAGGCCAGCCTGTCTTTCTCTTCGCCATGTACCCGCGTCACTCGTACTGTTCTTGTCGTTCGTATCTTTCGTGCTGGGGGATAGGATCAAAGCCTCAGGAAGCGGACTAGCGTTTCGCAAAAAGCTCTTCGGGGTCGACATTGAGCGCCCTGGCGATGCGTTCGAGAAGGTCGAGGGAGGCCGCGAACTTGGCGTTCTCGACCTTGCCCATATGGCCGCGGCTCACGTCGGCCCGATGAGCAAGCTCCTCCTGGCTGAGGCCGCGGGCGCGTCTCAAGTCCTGGATGTTCAGTGCTACACGGTCCCGCAAGTTCATGCCCGCGAAACGGACACGGTGCGCGAAATATCGCCACGCGATATATGTTACATTCGGGGGCACAGAGAAGAAATCTTGGAACGGCGCGAGATCGCCGGAATGGGATGCCTGCCGATACGCAGGTCACGGGATGATCCGTCTCGCAAACATTATGGGCCGTTCAATCGTACTTTCGGAAAAGGGCGGCACCGGCAATACCGGTGCCGCCAGTCGGTCGTCCACAGGGAGGTTGTAAAGGACGAATTCTACAGGGAAATTTGGAAGGTACAAAAATTCGCGTAAGTGAAGCTATGTGAGATTCTATTCGTTGTCCTCGATCTCGACCAGCAGGTCCTTGGCGTCGATCTGGGCGCCCGGGGTGACGTGCAGCGCCTTGACGGTGCCAGCGCGTTCGGCGTGGATGCCGGTCTCCATCTTCATGGCTTCGATGGTCAGCAGCATGTCGCCCTCGGCCACTTTCTGGCCGACGGTGACGGCGACCGAGGCCACCACGCCGGGCATCGGCGCGCCGATGTGACCGGGGTTGCCGGCGTCGGCCTTTGGCCGGGCGGCGGTGCTGGATTTGATCAGACGGTTGGGCACGCGGATCACGCGCGGCTGGCCGTTCAGCTCAAAGAACACTTTCACCTCGCCCTGATCATCGGTCTCGCCGATGGCCTGCAGGCGGATTTCCAGGGTCTTGCCGGGGTCGATCTCGGCGGCGATTTCCTCGCCCGGGTCCATCCCATAGAAGAAGGTCCGGGTGGGCAGGGTGCGCACCGGGCCATAGCTGCGGTGACGGCCCATGTAATCCAGGAACACCTTGGGATACATCAGGTAGCCGTTCAGGTCCTCGTCATCAATGGATTTGCCCTCCAGCTGGGCTGACAGATCGGCGCGGGTGGCGGCCAGATCGACGGGGGCCAGATGCGCACCGGGGCGCGCGGTGTCGGGTTTTTCACCCTTCAGCACCTTATCCACGATGCCAGCCGGGAAGCCGCCCGGAGGTTGGCCCAGATTGCCGCGCATCATATCGACGACGCTGTCGGGGAAGGCGACCTCGCGCGCGGGGTTTTCCACGTCATCACGGCTCAGGTTCTGGCTGACCATCATCAGGGCCATGTCGCCCACGACCTTGGAGGACGGCGTGACCTTGACGATATCGCCGAACATCTGGTTGACGTCGGCATAGGTGCGGGCGACCTCGGGCCAGCGATCCTCGAGCCCCAGGGAGCGGGCCTGCGCCTTGAGGTTGGTGAACTGGCCGCCGGGCATTTCGTGCAGGTAGACCTCGGAGGCGGGGGCGGCGAGGCCCGACTCAAAAGCGATATATTGCGCGCGGACCTGTTCCCAATAATCGCTGATCTGGCGGATGGCGGTGATGTCGAGCCCGGTGTCGCGGTCGGTGTGGCGCAGGGCCTCGACGATGGAGCCAAGGCAGGCCTGGCTGGTGCCGCCACTGAACGCGTCCATCGCGGCGTCGACGGCGTCCACCCCGGCCTCGGCGGCGGCCAGGATGGTGGCGCCTGCGATGCCCGAGGTGTCATGGGTGTGGAAGTGGACGGGGATGGACAGCTCGTCCTTCAGCGCCTTGACCAGCACGCGGGCGGCGGAGGGTTTCAGCAGGCCCGCCATGTCCTTGAGGCCCAGGATATGGGCGCCTGCGGTCTCCAGCTCCTTGGCCATCGAGACATAGTATTTGAGGTCATATTTGGCGCGCGCGGGGTCGAGGATGTCGCCGGTATAGCAGATCGTGCCCTCGCAGATCTTGCCGGTGTCCACGACCGCATCCATCGCGACGCGCATGTTTTCGACCCAGTTGAGGCTGTCGAAGACGCGGAACACGTCGACGCCGGTGTCCGCCGCCTGACGGACAAATTCCTGCACCACGTTGTCGGGGTAATTGGTGTAGCCAACCCCGTTCGAGGCGCGCAGCAGCATCTGCGTCAGCAGGTTCGGCATGGCCGCGCGCAGGTCGCGCAGGCGCTGCCACGGGCATTCCTGCAAGAAGCGATAGGCCACGTCGAACGTCGCCCCGCCCCAGCATTCGACCGAGAACAGCTGCGGCAGGTTCGCCGCATAGGCGGGCGCCACCTTGATCATGTCGATCGAGCGCATCCGGGTCGCCAGCAGCGACTGGTGCCCGTCGCGCATGGTGGTGTCGGTCAGCAGCAGCTGCTTTTGATCCAGCATCCAGTCGGCGACGGCCTTGGCGCCCTTGTCCTGCAACAGGTTGCGGGTGCCGGGGGCGGGCTCGGCCTTCAGCTTGGGGGCGCGGGGCAGCTTGGCCTCGGCCGGTTTGGCGCGACCGGTGGTTTCGGGGTGCCCGTTCACGGTGATGTCCGCGATATAGGTCAGCACCTTGGTGCCGCGGTCCTTGCGCTTGGCAAAGTTGAACAGGCCCGGCGTCTCGTCGATGAACTTGGTGGTGTACTTGTTCGACAGGAATGTCGGGTGCTTCAGCAGGTTTTCCACAAAAGCGATGTTGGTGGAGACGCCGCGGATACGGAATTCGCGCAGGGCGCGGTCCATGCGGGCGATCGCCGCCTCGGGCGTTTGCGCATGGGCGGTGACCTTGACCAGCAGCGAGTCGTAATACCGCGTGATGACGCCGCCCGCATAGGCGGTGCCGCCGTCCAGACGAATGCCCATCCCGGTGGCCGAGCGATAGGCGGTGATACGGCCATAATCGGGGATGAAGTTGTTCTGCGGGTCCTCGGTGGTGATCCGGGTCTGCAGAGCGTGGCCGTTCAGGCGAATATCGTCCTGCGCGGGTTTGCCGGTGGCCTCGGCCAGTGTCTTGCCCTCGGCGATCTTGATCTGGGCCTGCACGATGTCGATGCCGGTGACTTCCTCGGTCACGGTGTGTTCGACCTGCACGCGGGGGTTCACCTCGATGAAGTAGAAGGCGCCGGTGTCCATATCCATCAGGAATTCGACCGTGCCCGCGCATTCATAGTTCACATGCTGGCAGATGCGTTTGCCCAGCTCGCAGATTTCCTCGCGCTGTTCTTGGGTCAGATAGGGGGCAGGGGCGCGTTCCACGACCTTCTGGTTGCGGCGCTGGACCGAGCAGTCGCGTTCCCACAGGTGATAGATCTGGCCGTGCTGGTCGCCCAGGATCTGCACCTCGACGTGGCGGGCGCGCTGGATCATCTTTTCCAGGTAGCCCTCGCCATTGCCGAAGGCGGCCTCGGCCTCGCGCCGGCCTTCCATGACCTTTTCGGCCAGCTCTTTTTCGCTGTAGATCGGACGCATGCCGCGCCCGCCGCCGCCCCAGGACGCCTTGAGCATCAGCGGATAGCCGATCTCGGCCGCCTCGGCCTTGATGGCGGTCATGTCGTCGCCCAGCACCTCGGTCGCGGGGATCACGGGCACACCGGCGGCGATCGCCACCTTGCGGGCGCTGGCCTTGTCGCCCAGGGCGCGCATGGTTTCCGCCTTGGGCCCGATGAAAGTGATGCCGTTCTTGGCGCAGGCGTCCACGAATTCGGGGTTCTCGGATAGCAGGCCATAGCCTGGATGGATCGCGTCCGCCCCGGATTCCTTGGCCACGCGGATGATTTCGGGGATCGACAGGTAGGCCGCAACCGGCCCCATGCCCTCGCCGATCCGATATGCCTCGTCCGCCTTGAAGCGGTGCAGACCCAGCTTGTCCTCTTCGGCATAGACGGCAACCGTCTTCTTGCCCAACTCGTTCGCCGCCCGCATCACGCGGATGGCGATCTCGCCACGGTTTGCCACGAGGATTTTCCGGAAATCATGAAGCCTTGATGAAACCATTCCCAATGCCTTCACTTTCATGGCCGTCTCTCCAGGACAAATTGTTCGTAGAAGAAAGCGGTCGAGAGACGACGACCGCTTTCATGCTTTGAACGTATAATCGATCGCAGTGCGTTGATGACGTGATGGTTCAAATGCTTCTTATCAGGTCCTCTACGGGAACGAACTTAAGTCCGTGCGCTTCTGCAACCGGTTTGCAGGTGACTTGGCCCGCCGCGATGTTGAGGCCTGCGCGCAAATGTTCATCTGTCTCTAAAGCTTCTCTTACACCAAGTTTCGCGATGCGTTTGAGGTGTGGTAGCGTTGCATTGTTAAGCGCATAGGTCGAGGTTTTGGCGACGCCACCGGGCATGTTAGCCACACAGTAGTGTACGACCTCATCCACGACATATGTTGGTTCATCGTGAGTTGTCGCGCGTGAGGTTTCGAAGCAGCCGCCTTGGTCGATCGCGACGTCAACCAGAACGCTACCCGGCTGCATGGATTGCAGATCTGCGCGGGCTACAAGTTTAGGCGCAGCTGCTCCCGGAATGAGGACTGCGCCTACAACTAGGTCGGCCGTTGGTAGAAGGCTCTGCAGAGCAGTACGCGTAGAATATTCTGTCCTTGCACTCGCTCCAAAGTGGCGTGCAAGGGAATCCAAAACATCAGGGTCGCGATCAAGGATCGTTACATCTGCGCCCAACCCAACAGCCATTTGGGCTGCATTGAAGCCAACAATGCCACCGCCGACGACAATCACGCGTGCCGGTCGCACTCCGGGTACGCCGCCAAGCAGCACACCCGACCCTCCTTGAGCCTTCTCCAACGCATGAGCACCTGCCTGGATTGACATGCGGCCCGCAACTTGGCTCATGGGTTTCAGGAGTGGAAGCCCGCCTTTGGGCGCGGTAACCGTTTCATATGCAATGCACGTCGCTCCAGACTCGATAAGGTCGCTCGTCTGCGGCGCATCGGGTGCAAGATGCAAGTAAGTGTAAAGAATCTGTCGCGGTCTTAGTCTTTGCCGTTCTTCGGCCTGGGGTTCTTTGACCTTTACAATGATGTCGGCAGTGTCGAATACCGCATCGACACTCGACACCTCGGCGCCCGCTTGTAGATAGGCTTCATCGGGAGCACCGATGCCTAGGCCAGCGCCTGCTTCCACTACAATACTGTGCCCCTCCCGGTGTAGTTCGTTGACGCTCTCCGGCGTCAAGCCGACGCGATACTCTCGATTCTTTATCTCTTTGGGTACGCCGATCCGCATGCTGTGCTCCCTATTGGACATATGTTTCTAAAAAAGAAACATGTTTCCTTTTGCGGCACAACCTAAATGTTGTAGATTTCCGAACTTTCTTGTCGCGAGGGCATTGTTGCAGAACTCTCGCAGTGGAGGATTCACATCACGAATCCATGTGGTTAGACGGATGGGATGAGCAAGCCCAAACCCGCCCGCTACCGCACGACGAATTGATCCCCCTACAACGCTGCGCTCCGCAAACGCGGGTCTTTGCTGATCTGGCTGGTCAAGGAGATGGTCTGGCACGCACCGAATGAGGGTCGCCCTGGGCGCCCTCCGGTGTTCTTGAATGCGGCGATCCAATTCTGCCTGTCGATCAAAGTGTTGTTCAAGCTGCCGCTCAGACAGACCGCCGGGATGGTCGCCAGTCTGCTGCGGTTCCCGGAACTGGACTGGCCCGCTCCGGACTATTCGACCTTGGGCCGGAGGCAGAAGACCCTGAAGGTGCAGATCCCCTATCGCCGTGCTGGCGGGCCGCTGAACCTGCTGCTGGATAGCACCGCATCAAGTTCCTCGGCGATGGCGAGTGGCAAGCCCGGAAGCACGGTGTTCAGGGACGACGCCAATGGCGCAAGGTCCATTTGGCCATGAACACTGCCACATCCGATATCCGTGCGGTCGAGTTTACCCCCAACCGGGAAGGCGGCAGTCCTGTCCTGCCTGGCCTTCTCAACCAGATCCCGGACGACGAAGAGATCTGCACCGTGACGGCAGATGGTGCCTACGACACCCGCCGTTGCCACAGTGCTATCATCGCACGCGGTGGCACAGCGATTATCCCGATCCGCAAGAATGGCCGACCGTGGAAGGATGATTGCCCCGCCGCCCGGGCCCGCAACGAAACCTTGCGCGCCACACGTCGCTACGGCCGGACGTTCTGGAAGCGGTGGACGGGATACCACGCCCGCAGCCGCGCTAAGGCCAAGATGCGCTGCCTGAAGGCCTTCGGTGAGCGGATCGCCGCGAGAGACCAAGGCCGCCAAACCGCCGAAATCCACATCCGCGTCGCACTCATCAACCGCTTCAATGCCCTCGGCACAGCCGAGATCGTCCGCGTGGCCTGAACTAGAAGGGGAAAGGGGAAGTCACGCCTCAAACCGCCTTTCTGCAACAATGCCATTGGATTTGCCGAAATTAGAACGCGCGTGAACCAAATAGAGAAGCACATGGCCCACTTGGGCCATGTGCCTTGGGATTTGCATGTAGGGCGATATTGGCAATTTGCGAGATCAGGCAAACCCTACTCGACGATCCGTGCCGCAAGTCTCATCCAAGCAGGCGACGGTTAAATAGTTGGCTGCTGGTCAGGTCGCGGAGGCTCTTGGCGCCGGCAAGTACCGCAAGATCAACGAGCGGCTCAATGAGCACGACCATCATGTAGGCCATGCCGAAGGTCAAGACGGAGCTCAAGGTAGAGGCTGTAAAACCTTGGCCATAGAAGACCCAGAATGCAACCCAGGCGACGATTCCTGCTTGGTAGGCGGTCGACAATGCGAGTGCCTGTTTATAGCTGATGTCAACATATGCGGTGTCGGGGGCAATCACGCGCTTGGCGCCAACGCTCAAAGCGAACAACGGAGCCATCAGCGTCGTGAGGTTCATGCCGTATTGCGGCAAGTCGAAAGGTGCAAAGAGCAGCCCTTGAATGAGCAGTGCAATGGAAAGCCCAAACGCGGCAGGTGCGGCACCAAATAGAAGAAATAGGGTAGAGCCAAAAATGAAGTGGACTTCAGAAACGCCGGCAGAGAAATGCGGGAGGATCTGGAAGCTGAAAAGGCCGATTGCGGCGGAAAGGCCTACGCGGGCCAGGAACGGGGCGATACCAGCCATTTTGGTATCTTTGATGGCCTGACGAGTGGCGAAGCCGATTGCTCCGGCTGCTGTTGCATAGCTCAGCAAGACTTTTGAACTATCCACGATACCAGGTTCGATGTGCATTGGGGTAACTCCTCGTTGGTTTGTGTCGGGAGGCTCGCCGGAACGCATCCGCCCAAACTATTCTATTCTTATCGTGCTGCCCGATCTGTGGTCGAACAGCGACGGTTAGTCTATGTGAAGCCCTGCGGTGTCTGCCTTGAAGCTTTTCGCCGGAGGCGAGCGCGGGGAGAGATTGACTGCTACCTTGGCGCTTATAGTGGAGGGCAAATAGCAACCGGGCTGCGCGAGGTGGAATGGCTGTGGTTGTGCGCCGGGGGGCAAGTCGCATTTAGAAGGACGATCGGTTGGCCATGGGGCGTATTCAAATATGCACGCCGCCATTCAGCGACTCGCTTATCGACCGTCTCCGTGCTCAGGTCCGCGACTTTGTTGACCATCTTCTCTAGGGCGATCATCCACTGGCGGTAATAGGTATCGTTTGATGTCTCGCCTTCGAGTGCGGGGTTCTCCCGTATGACGGAGCTGAACAACTCGACCCATTCCGGCCAGGTGAACATGTCTCCCTTATGCATTTCAACGATCATGGCAAAGGCTTGCGCCTGCCAAGGTTGGTCGAATGAGCGATTGGGCTCGTGTAGTGGCAAAGCGGTGAAGTCTTGAGCGATGTCAGCCGTCATGGCGTCACCTTGGTCATGTAGTCGTCCCAGAGATCGATATATACCTTGTCGATGGGGGACGCCTCGTCGCCCCATAGTTCCCGGGCGTCAAAGGCGACGCTGTAGAGGTGCTGAGGATGATGTCCTTTGCCGTGCGCAATGGTGTCCGGCGTATGGAAGACTCCGTGACACATGTGCACGGTGCCGATCTTCCCGCGCGCATAGCGCGCCAGACGGGTATGGGTTGTCGGGTTGATGTTCCTCGTCAGGATCTTGTCGCCCGGCTTGAAGTTCGCGACGACCTCGTCATCCATATTGGCGGGAATGCCTCCGGCGATAACTGCGGGGGCCATTTCTTTGGTAAGGACAGGCATATCAGGCAGCTCCCTTCAATTCTTCGTAGCGCGCATCAAGTTCTTGTTGAGTCAGTACACCTTTTTCGACCATCAACGTTTCGAAACTGGCAAGCCAGTGCTCATAGTAGGTCCCCTCCAGATAGTGGACCGGGTCCATCCGTTCGATCGCGTGACGGAACTCGTCAACGTTGAAACCTGCAGCTACTGCGGCCGGCGCGAACAGCGCGAAAACCGTTCGCTCCCAGTCATATTTGAAGATTGGTTCTTCCGCGGGCGGATTGATCGGTCCCATGCCGTGCATGCCGCCAAGATCGTGAATTCCGTTCATGTCAGTTCTCCTTCACGCGATGTCCGAGGGGGTCTTGGCAAGGCCCGTGCCGATCATCGAGTCGCGGGTAACGAGTTCGGCCAATTGGTCCTCGGTCCATCCCTCTGTGCCCTCAGGGCGTTCAGGCAAAACGAGATAGCGAAGTTCTGCACTACTGTCCCAAACGCGGATTTCCTTGTCGGCGGGGACTGAGACGCCAAACTCGGCCAGCACGGAGCGGGGATCGATCACGACACGAGAGCGATAGGGCGCGGACTTGTACCAGACCGGCGGGAGGCCCAATGTCGGCCATGGGTAGCACGAGCACAGTGTGCAAACGGTCATGTTGTGGACGGATGGGGTATTTTCAACGACGGCCATATGTTCACCTTGCAGGCCAGAGTAGCCCAGCTCTGCGATCGCCGCGGTGGCGTCGGTACGCAGTCGCGTCAGGTAATCAGGATCCGTCCACGCCTTGGCAACAACGCGGGCCCCATTGCGAGGGCCAATCTTGGTTTCGAAGGCATCCGCGATGATATCCAAAGCATCCGGATCTATGAGATTCTTCTCGAGTAAAAGCGACTCTAGTGCTTTGACCCGAAGGACCACGTCGCTGGGTGGTTCGGTGTGGTTATGACTGTGATCGTGTGGCATTGAGCCCTCCTGTTGGTTATCGTTGAGCTTCTGCTGTGTCTTGAAGCAATCTTGTCAGAGCTTTTTGGTGGCGTTGTCGCCCTGATTTTCGCCCCACACGTTGGCGGGACGAAACTGATTTTTTGTTGGCTAACTTAGTTCCTGCGCCAGTCGGTTTCTGCCTCGTAAGCGCTTGCCGCTTGGTAGATCGTGGATTCACGATAGTCGCCAGCGACGAGCATAAGCCCGACGGGAAGCCCGTCGATCATGCCGCACGGGATCGACATGGCCGGATGCCCCGTGATGTCGAAGGGCGAGGTTGTATTGGTCATCTCGAAGGCGCGCGCGACGATTTCGGTGATCGTTGCGTCTTTACCCGGCAGCGGTTGAGCCGTGATGGGCAAGGTAGGCATCAAGAGGATGTCATACTTGCTTAGAAGCGCATCGTAGGCCGGCTTAATCGAAAGCGCGATGTTCTGGGATTTGGCATAATAGCGACCGCGGTAATGGCTCAGGCCCCATTGCCCAACCATCATGCAAATTTTCATGGTGGCCGACAGATCGTCGGCCCGTTCGCGCCATCCGGAGTGTGCTTCAAGTAGGCCGATGTCGTACTGGCCTTTCCAATTGAAGCCCATGCCGTTGCCGTGCATCATTTGAGCGGTGAAGCCTTCAAGTGTAATCGGGTTCCAAGCGGCTCCGGCAATCCGGTGCTCCGGCAAAGAGACTTCCGATACTTCGGCGCCGAGGCCTCGGAAACGCTCGGCAGCCGCGTGGACTTTATCTGCAACCGCGGGATCCATGTTCGGGACATCAAAACCTTCGGTGAGGATGCCGATCTTGATACCCTTTACGCCCTTGCCAAGGGCATCGGTGTAATTATCGGTCTTGGGCGCGTATTGGCGTGGATCACGACCGTCGGAGCCAGCCAGAACTTCTAGGAATAGAGCGTTATCGGCGACGGATGCAGTGATCGGGCCTGTATGGTCGATTGTTGCCTCAATTGGCATCACCCCCGTGTAAGGGACCAGTCCGTGGGTCGGCTTCATCCCATAAGCGCCGCAGAATGAGGACGGAATGCGGATGGACCCACCTTGGTCGCCGCCGATCGCCATGTCTACTTGACCGGAAGCCACGAGCGCAGCACTGCCTGATGACGAGCCGCCGGCCGAGTAGCCATGGCGATGAGGGTTGTGGACTGGTCCTGGATCCGAGGTGTGGCTGCCGCCGGAGAGACAGAATTGCTCGCATACGGCTTTTCCGACGATCGTGCCCCCCGCCTTCAGGATACGGGTGACAATGGTAGCATCAGCTGCCGGAATGAAACCTTCGAGAGTGGTCGAGCCGTTCATCATCGGAACCCCCGCCAGCGCGACATTGTCCTTCAGCACAATCGTCTTTCCGGCGAGCTTGCCCTCGGGCGCGCCTTTGACCTCTGTCTTGCAGGCCCAAGCGCCCAGTTTGTTCTGGTCTGCATGGGGGCGAGTGCCAGGGGATCGCGGAAATTCAACTTCCGGCACCGGGTTCGGGAGCGCGTCAATTACATCGTAGGCATCGAAGATCCCGCCCATCAGCGAGTGAAATTCGCTTACCTGCTCGGTCGTCAGGTTAAGGTGCAAATCTGCGCCGAGTTGGGCGACGTCATCCTTGGTGGGGCGGCTAATGGGCATTCTCGTTCCTTCGAGGTTAGGGGGGTAATTAGTGGGAGCATCCCTGCGCCTGGCGCCAGGGAGATCACACGTCATTTCTCACTCAAGAGTGGTCTTGGTCCGCTCGAGAAGCGCGTGCTCGGCGGGCGCGTGAATGGTGTGATCCTGAACCGGCTTGGCTTTAGACCTTATCTTCTTCGCTGCTGAATTCATCATCACTTAGGATATTGTCAAATGAAAGTAAAATGAGTCAACAGAAAAATTGTGTCCGAGCCGATATGCAGCTTGCGACCTTTTTAATGAGACTGATGGAGCTGGTGGGGGCGTCTAGAGTGCAGCACGTGTGCGAATGCGCCCACAAAATAGGCAAAATTATAGGGCGCAACCCTTCGGGTGCTCTTAGTGGTGACGTTGGCTGGACGTTAGGGCCCGCAAAGGAAGAAGATAGAGGCAAAGTGTAAAATATGTGACATAATAAAACGCTCCATGACGAAAGCGGTAGCTCATGCTGCGAGGGTGATCGATGTCAAAGATCAAGATCGGGCTTCTTCTCTCCAAGTCTGGCCCTACCGGCCTATGGGCGCCGTCGGCCATCACTGCTGCGACATTGGCGGCGGCGGAGGCGAACCTCGGTGGGGGTGTCGCTGAACGTGAGGTTGAGCTGATCGTCCGGGATGGAGGCTGGGAGCCGCAAACGGTCGTGGAGGCGGCCACTAGGATGGTGGAGGAGGGAGTGGCGGCCGTCGTTGGAATGCTGGCATCGAACTCTCGTCGCCAGGTTTCATACGCGCTTTCTGGGCGTATACCATTCATTTATACCCCAAATTTCGAAATGGACTTGCCCGAGCCGACGATCCCTGTCGGTACGACGGATGACCTGTTGTTGCGACCTTTCCTGGAATGGATCGAGGCGCGGTTCCATGCGCGGCGATTTTTTATGATCGGTAGTGACTACCGATGGCCACGCAAATCCATGCCGATGGCAGCGGGCATGATTGCCGGTATGGGTAACTCGGTCGACAATATCCTGCTGCGGCCCATGAACGCCGACGATGCTTGGGATCAGCGTGCAATTGAGCTGATTTCTAGAGCGAATCCAGACGTATTGCTTTCCTTCTTGGTTGGCGATCAGGGCATTCCTTTCTTTCGGGCGTTCGAAAAGGCCGGGAAGGCCGCGTGCATTCCTCGTTGCTGTATTGGTACCGAAGAATCCGCACTACTATCGTTAACTCAAAACGAATCTGAAGCCATCTTCGCCTGCGCGAACTACTTCGCAACTTCGAAAACCAAGGCAAATCGAAGCTTCATGGAGAAGTACTGGTCGGCATTCGACGAGTATGCGCCTATGCCGAACGCTTATGGTCAGTCATGCTATGAGGGTGTCAGTTGTGCGGTCGGGATTGCCAGGAGCGCAATGCAACTCGGGATGCCTGCGCTTGTGGATGTGCCCCTGCGTGAGGTCGTCTACCGCTCGGCGCGGCACGAAGGCTGTCATGGGCGCGTCGGCCAGAAACAGCCAGTTTTTATCGCCCAGGCGCAGGGTACTTCGTTCGAGATCGAGGCGCGTTTCTGACCTGCACCGGCTCAATCGCGTTACGCCTCCGGCGCGGCCATAGGTTGCATTCTCAGCCCTAAGAATATAGAATATTGTCATATTCGATAAACTGCCAGCTGAGATGTTATGCTGACGGTGTGCTTTGTTGTGCCGTGAGAAAGGGGCGCTTGTGGTGGCTACATTCAAAACTACGATAAGCCATTTGGTGGCAAGTTTGAACAGGCAGCTCGAGAAGGAAGTCGAAGAGCAACTTCGGCATCTTCGTCTGCCCATCGAGCAAGTTCGAGTGCTGGAAGCGCTCTGCCAAATCTCTTCCCCTGGCGGTTTGACGATGTCAGAGTTGGCGGGTTATGCAGTTGTCGACACCTCCACTTTTACCAAGGTGGTCGATCGTATGGTTGGCGAGAACTTGGTGTATAGAGCGCCGGATCCAACTGATCGGCGCAAGGTTCGCGTTATCGCGACGCCGGATGGTGAAGCCGTTTACGCCGAAATGAAGCCTCTTCTGGAGGCGCAGGAAAAAAAACTTCAGGCTGCAATCGCGGACTTTTCAAGTGAACAAGTCTCGGCGCAAGTTGCCTCTGTCTTGCACAAGCTCTGCAATCGTGAAGGCGGCCAATCCTCATCCAGTAGCGAAGGCAGTAGCTTAAACTAAGCCGAAAACTGTATGAGGATTCGAGCGTAGCTCGAGAGGGCAACGAACAACTTTGTCTGTGTCGCGGCTATTGGGTCTCGCGTCTCGTATGGCATACTAGGTCCTAGAGGATCGGGCAGTTGGGCGATTGTCGCCGCAGCAGGCGCTGGCGAGGTTCCGCAACGTGTCGGCTATCGCCTGTATCTGGGCAATCTTGGGCCCCAGTCCGTCGACGTGTTCCAGCGCAATCTGCTTCACATCACGGCTGTACCGCGTCTGCTCGTGTCAGAGTGCCAGCAGCTTTTCGATCATCGCCACGGGAAAGATCAGATCACGGGCACGGCGCATGAAGCTCAAGATTTGTATCTTGCGATAACCCGGGCCGGAGCGTGCAGCCGCCCGGATCAACCCGACCGATTCATAATAGCGGTTCATCTTGGCTGAGACGCTCGAGGTCACTTGTGACCGCTTCACCGATATTCATCATCAAATGCCCTTTAATATCGGCACCACTTCAGCGCAGCGCGTAGTCCAGCACGAAGGCCGAGGACAGCGCTACTGCCCCCACAGAAAAGACCGGCGAGGGGGCAAGGTCGAGGTGAAGGCCAGCACCCCGCCTTTGGGGCAGCCTCTAGTCAACGGTCGAGGAAAAATCCTGTGACAAGTAAGCGGGGTTGTGCGATTGCATCCAGCCCCTACCTTCGACCGCGCCGTGTTAGACGGCGAGGGCATCGCATTGCCGTCCTTAACCGCTTTCAGTCAGGAGCTGGCGTACGTCCGAGCTTAGGTGTTGCCGATTCCGCCAGCCACCAATGAATCACATTCCTTTTGGCTTTTCGCAGCGATATCGGGCGCGCGGTGAGCGACGAGGTTCTTCGCCTAATGGACACAGGTCCATTTTGGAAGCCTGGCTGACATGAACCCTGCCTGCGGCACCGAACCTGCCGCTTTAGACGGCCAGCGCGCCGACTGCGGCAAAATCATCCAGCGCAGAGCCGAGAATTTCAAGCAGCGTTGTGATTTCTTCTGCGGAAATGGTCAGGGGTGGCGACAGCAAAATCGCGTTGTTCAGTGGCGGCACGCCCGAGGGATAGATTATTAGGCCCTTGTCGAAGCAGATCTCTCCGAAACGCGCAGCCACGGCTTTTGCGGTTACTGGCGGCTCTCCAGTTGCAGGATCACTTACAAATTCAAACCCCCAAAGTAGTCCGCGGCCACGCACATCAACCATGAAGCTGTGTTTGCGCGCCAAGGCCCGCAGGCCGTCCTCGAGTTCTTTGCCGCGGGCTTGAACGTTGTCGAGGACATTGTTCTGGATCATGTAGTCTTGCACCGCGAGGCAGGCTGCCGCGCTGAGCGGGTTATTCGAGAATGTGTGGCCGAAGGGGGCACTGCCGCTATTCTGGCGCATCGATTCAACCAGGGGCGCGCGCAAAAGCAGTCCCGCCATGGGCGAGTAGCCCGCGCTCAGACCTTTTCCGAAGGTCAGGACATCGGGGACTACTTCGGCCCAGTCAGCTGCAAACCAGCTGCCGGTCCGACCCATGCCGGTGATCACCTCATCTAGGATCATCAGTACATTATACTCATCGCAGATTTCCCGCAGCCTGCGCAGATAGCCCTCGGGTGGCATTATGACGCCCCCAGCGGCGCCGACGATGGGCTCGACGATGATCGCCGCGACGTTTTCGGGACCGGTGGACTGAATGGCTTCACGCCAAGCTTCGGCACAATCCATGCCGCAGCTTTCCGGGCGCTTGCCCCATGGGCAACGGTAGCAATAGGACGGGGGGACCGCCGGGAACTCGTGCAAAAGCGATCCGTAGTCCTTTCGCCGCAGGTCATGGCCAGACATAGACAGTGCGCCCATCGTCATTCCGTGATAGCTACGCTCGCGGCCCAGGATCTTTTGCTTGCCCGGCTGGCCGCGTTCCCGCCAGACGTGCAGGACCACGCGGATTGCATGCTCCGAAGCTTCCGAGCCGCTGTTGACGAAAAAGGCATAGTCCAGATCGCCAGGAGCTAGGGCGGCAAGCCGACCTGCCAGTTCCTCTGCCGGCGCATTGGTGAATTGGGTGCGATAGCTGAACGAAATCTTTTCCATCTGCCGCGTCACGGCCTGTGCAATTTCGGGGACGCCATGGCCGATATTGGCTGTCATCGCACCCGAGCTGCCGTCCAGATAAGCGCGCCCTTCGGTATCGTATAGCCAGACGCCCTTGCCGTAATCGACCATCGGGTAATTAGCGTCAATCATCTGCTTGAGCAATGCCTTGGACATCAGGAATCCTTGCGGTTGGAGACTCGAGACGGGGCCTCGAGCATATGATTGGGATAAAGGGAGAAGGGTTGTGTCAGAACCGATCAATTATGGCTGCGCCTACTTCTTGGAAGCTGTCCATTTTCGGCAGCGCCGCGCAGCCTTCCTCCAGAGAGATGCGTCGACCGATAAGTTGGTCGGGATGCAGCCGGCCAGCGGCGATCAGTGACAGCATGTCGGCGTATTTGAACGGTTGTAGACCGTAGCTACCTAACAGCTGAAGCTCACGCAGCACGACGCGGCCCATCGGGATTCCGGGTAGGGCCTGATCGCCAGCCAGCAGGCCGATCTGGACGTGTTTGCCGCGTTTCGCGAGGGACTCGATTGAATTGCGGCAGGTGATTACGCTGCCGAGAGCATCAACAGAGACATGCGCACCGCCACCGGTCAGGTCCGCAATTGCACCAGGGACATCCTGTACCGACCGACCATTGATTACGGCTTCGGCCCCAAGTTTGCGGGCAAGATCAAGGGTGGCGTCCGAGATATCAACGGCAATCACACGGCCGCCCATAGCTGTAGCAATCATAATCGCCGACAGGCCCACGCCGCCGCAGCCATGCACAACAACCCATTGACCAGGTTCGACCCGCGCCTGCACAGAAATCGCTCGGAAGGCTGTCGCGAAGCGGCAACCCAGACCGGCGGCCGTCGCGAAATCAATGCTTTCGGGCAGTGCGACAAGGTTTGCATCCGCATCGTCGATCGCCACATATTCCGCGAACGAACCCCAGTGCCTGAAACCAGGTTGGAACTGATCGTCACAAAGCTGCTGGTTGCCCGAGGCACATTGCGGACAGGTGCCGCAGACACCCATGAAGGGCATGGTGACGCGGTCGCCGACCTTCCAGTTCTTGACCCCGCTGCCAAGGGCTGCGACCACGCCTGCAAACTCATGACCGGGAACATGGGGAAGGTGGATGTCGTTGTCATGGCCGTGCCAGCCATGCCAGTCACTGCGGCAAAGGCCGGTGGCTTCGACTTTGATGACAACGCCAAAAGGGGTCGGTGTTGGATCGGGAACAGTGGTGACGTTGATCTGTCCCTTAAAGTTCTCGTAGACGGCAGCACGCATGGAACCTCTCCTGTGTCCTGTGGTGGCGGGTTCTGTTGATTGGCCAGTTGTTAGACCGGGTCAGCTCCGTAGTTGGTATAGTCCGGACTTGTCGGGGCTGCGGTGACCCGTGCCCCAAGCTGAAGCTCGAGCCAGTTCGATAGCTCGCGGGTGCGGTGGCGGTCATCCAGGAGATCAGCATCTATCGCGAACCGCCAGGCAATGTCGCGCCGCGTTCGGTCTTCCTGCAGAACCCGCAGGTCCCGCACATAGATGTCCAATTCTTCATGGCCGCTGAACAACCGCTCGGCACCGATAACCGTGTCGGCATAACGCAGCATGACATCCGCCAAGTCGCCGATGGTGAATTCCGGGTGATACTGGACGCCCCAGAAAGTGCCGTTCCGGTGGCGGATCTCAGCCCCTTGCACTTCACTGACGGCGTTGGTCGCAGTCACAATCATGCCCTCGGCAGGGCGGGTGACGTGCACGCTATGCACGGCTGGCGCATCGAAGGCGCCGCTTCGACCACGGTGCATCGGGTGATCCTGCCCGGCCTCGGTCAGGGTGATGCGACGGGCAAAGCCGATCTCGCGACCGCGGTGGTTCAGGGCGGCCTCGCCGCCAGCCGCGACGTTGGCCACTTGCAGGCCCCAGCAGGAGCCGAAGAAGGGCAGCCCGGCGTCGAAGACATCCCGGGCGAAGGCGATCTGGCGATGCACCTCCGGCCGATTCTCGTAGATCTGCAGGGCCGAGCCGGTCAGCACCACGCCATCGAAGCCATCCAGAACATGATGGGGTAGGGGGCCCAGTTCCGGCAGGTTGTAGACGTCGACCGTGAGGGCCGGCGCGAGATCGCGCAGCACCTGCGCGTACCGCTCGCCTTGCGTGAAGCCGCACAGGGCGCGCGAGCGTTCTCGCGCCTCGGCGATGTTTCCTTCGGCAAGCAGGATCTTCTTCATGTGCGCTCCCAAAGCCGGTGGTTAGTCATCAGAGGCGTACCCACGTAGTCTTCAGTTCGCTGTACTCGTTCAAGGCATGCAAAGACTTGTCGCGACCATTGCCAGACTGCTTGTAGCCGCCAAAGGGCGTGGTCATATCGCAGGCGTCATAGCAATTCACGTAAACGATCCCTGCGCGGAGGGACTTGGCCACGAGATGCGCCTCGGTCAGGTTGTCGGACCAGACAGAGGCCGCCAGTCCATAGGGGCTGTCGTTGGCGACCGCGACGGCCTCTTCAGCATTCTCTACCGCGATCACCGACAGGACCGGACCAAAGATTTCCTCGCGGGCGATGGTCATGTCGTTAGTGACATCCGCGAAGACGGTCGGTGCCACATAGGCCCCGCCGGTTTCTTCGCGGGCACGTTGCCCGCCGGTGACCAACGTCGCCCCCTCGGCCGCCCCGCGTTGAACGTAGTCCATCACGCGGTTGGCGTGCTTCATATCGACCAAGGCCCCCATCCTGGTTTCCGGATCGAAGGGATCCGAGGGCTGCCAGTCGGTAGCACGGGCCGCAATGACCTCTTTCACGTGGTCCAGCACGGAGCGTTCGACGATCAACCGCGAGGGCGCGATGCAGACCTCGCCCTGGTTGGCGAACATGGTGTTCGCCGCCGTGCTGGCCGCCGTCTCGATATCCGCATAGGATGAAAGGATAATGTTCGGGCTCTTGCCTCCCAGTTCCAGACCGACTTTCTTGAGGTTCGACTTCGCGGAATATTCCATCAGCAGGCGGCCGGTGGCTGTCGAGCCCGTGAAGAAGATGCCGTCCACGTCCATGTGACAAGCCAGTGCCTTGCCCGCAGTGTGACCATAGCCAGGAACGACATTCAGAACGCCTTCCGGGATCCCGGCCTCAAGGGCAATCTGGCCCAAACGGATCGCGGAAAGCGGCGATTGCTCTGCCGGCTTCAGCACGACGGAATTACCCATTGCCAAGGCCGGACCGCATTTCCATGCCGCCGTCACCAAGGGAAAATTCCAAGGGACAACCGCCGCCACTACGCCAAGCGGTTCGCGGGTGATCATGGCCAGATCGCGCTCGCCAGTCGGGGCAATCTCGTCATAAATCTTGTCGATAGATTCTGCGTACCAACTAAAGCAGCGCGCGGCGCCATTCACGTCGCCAGCGACCGAAACGGAAATAGGCTTACCCATTTCCAGCGTTACAAGACTTGCCAACTCGTCGGAATGGCTGCGCAGTAGTTCTGCGAAACGCTGTAGGACCGCTTTACGCTCTGCGGGTGGCTTGGATTTCCAGCGACCGTCATCGAAGGCGCGGCGAGCGGACGCGACGGCGGCGTTTACGTCGGCCACGTCACAGGCGGCAACGCTTGTGATAACCCGACCATCAATGGGCGAAATAGCGTCGAATTGCGCTCCGGATTTCGCCTCGATCAGCTTGCCGTCGATCAGGGCGCGCCCCTCGATGGATAGGGTCGATGCAGTTTTATGCCAGAAAGAGACGGATTTCGACTGTGAGGTGGAGCCGGTCATTGGACCTCCCTTTGACAGACAGGGCGGCATCAGCCGCCCCTGTCGTTGGTTAGGTTAAATGCTGGGAACGGCTCAGTACTTGAGCATCAAGCCGCCATCTACGATCAGGTCGATACCGGTGACGTAGGACGCTGCATCGGACAACAGGTAGAGCGCCGCGTCGGCCAGATCTTCGGGCTTGCCGACTCGTTTCATCGGGACGTAATCGGCCATGGCCTTTTTGTCTGCGTCGCTCCATCGCTCTTGCATCGGCGTCAGAGTGACGCCGGGATGGATCACGTTCGAGCGGATGTTCTGATCGGCGAATTGCATGGCCACCGATTTGGACATTGCAATCACGGCAGACTTGCTGGCGACGTATGCATCCTGCGGCTTCGCGTCCCCACGCAGACATTGAATGGTGCCAAAATGGACCATCGAGCCGCCGCCCGACTGCTTCATGAACGGCACAGCGGCCCGAATGGTGTGGACCATTGACTTAAGGTTAATGTCCATCACGCGGTCCCAGACCGTCATGTCGATGTCCAGAAGAGAGACATCTTTGCCGAACAAGAGGACGCCAGCGACGTTCGCAAGGTAATCGATGCGGCCGAATTTCCGGTAAGCATCCGCTACTGCTTTGGCTACAAACTCTTCCTCGCACAGGTCTCCCTGGGCGTAGATAAGGCGCTCACCTTCTACGAGCGAGGCCGGCTTGTCCTTTAGATCGAAAGCCAAAACCGACGCGCCAGCCGCAAGCAGTTTTTCCGCCAACGCCAGGCCCATTCCACCTCCGGCGCCCGTGACGATCGCAACCCGGCCGGTGAAGTCATAAGTAATCATGCTAGCTCCCTGATTTTTGAGTTCTCGAGTTGGCAATTCGTCAATATTTGCTCGAACGAATGTGTTGCCATACGATACGTGTTGCCTTATACGAAACACAATGACCGAAAGCAACACAAATTCAGTGGAGGTGACAATGCCGGATATTGAAGTAGCATCGCCAATCGATGGAGCTAAGCTCGTCGTCGGGTCGACTGCGTCTGCAGCAGAAATCGAACTGGCATTAACGAAGGCCGAAAATGCCTACAAAACTTGGCGGCGTTCGAGTGACAAAGAGCGCGCCGACCTCGTTCTTGCTCTCGCCGATGAGCTAATAAAGCGCAAAGATGACCTCGCTCAAGCGATGACGAGGGCGATCGGTCGGCCGGCGAACCAGGCAGACGAGACACCGCGCTTTCGTGCCGTCACTAAGACGCAGATCGAAGCGCTGGAAGGTATCGGCGAGGAGGCTTACCCCTCCGCTGCTGATACCCGCCGCTTTACACGACGTGGCGCCCAAGGGGTGCATCTCTCGATCGCTCCATGGAATTACCCCGTCGGCATGCTTCCATGGCTAATCGTCACGCCGATTTTGGCAGGCAATACCGTCATCCTCAAGCACGCTGCCCAGACCGCCGCAATCGGACGAATCGTCCGCGAAGCATATGAGGCGATCGGTGGACCCGAAGGCGTTCTACAGGTCCTAGAGCTGAGCCATGATCAGGTCGACGAGATCATCAAGTCGGAGCGATTGAAAGGGGTCAACTTCATTGGCTCGGTCTCGGGTGGCCTCGCAATTCACCGTTCCGCCGCGGGCACGCTGACGCATGTCCATCTCGAGCTCGGCGGTAAAGATCCGGCTTACGTCCGTCCCGATGCTGACCTCGCGACTGCAGTCGCGGAGATTGCGGATGGCTGCTTCTCCAATGCCGGCCAGTCGTGCTGCTCCGTTGAGCGCATCTATCTTCATGCCGATATCGCCGAGCAGTTCATCAAACTTTTCAAGGAAGAGATGAGCAAATACAAGCTGGGGAACCCCAACGAAGAGGGTACGACCGTCGGCCCGGTCGTCAAACGCTCTGCAGCCGACTATATTCGCAAACAGATCGCCGAGGCCGTTGCCAAGGGGGCCGTGGCCTATTCCCAGCCCGGCCAAGACATCTCCTCGATCGAGGACAAGAGTTGCTATGTCGAGCCCACGCTTCTGACCGGCGTTGATAACTCTATGCTGGTCATGCAAGAGGAGACCTTCGGCCCACTGGCTTGTGTCCAGGTCGTTCACAGCGACGAAGAAGCCATCGAGTTAATGAACGACAACCAGTACGGCCTAACCGCCGGTATCTGGACGCAGGACATCGATGCAGGGCTGGCGCTGGTCGATCAGCTCGATGCCGGTACCGTGTTCATCAACCGCTGCGATCACGCGGACCTTTACCTGCCGTGGGGAGGGCAAAAGATGTCGGGCTTCGGCCGCGGTAATGGCCGCGAAGGGCTGCTCGGCGTCATGGACGTCAAATCCTTCCACGTCCGGACGATTGCCTGATGTCAGAGGATATTTCTTCGACAACTTCGCTCACTGAAGAGGACGTCGCGCGCTTGGCGCGCGACGCAGTCTCAGTGCGGCTTGGGAGCCGCAATGCGGATATTGTTCTGCTGTGTGAACATGGCGGATTTCGGGTGCCCGCAGAGTGGAATAACTTGGGCATTCCGGAGGCATTCACTTCAACCCACTTCGGTTACGATATCGGCTCACGCAATCTAACCTTGAGAATCGCAGAGCTGCTCGACGCGACCGTTGTGCTCGCCAACTATTCGCGTCTTTTCCTAGACTATAATAGAAAGCAACAGGATCCGAGCTGCATTCGTCCCGACATGGGCGGCATTCCGATCCCGGGCAACGAGCGCATTAGTGCGGAAGAACGTGCGCTGCGCGAGAGGATTGCCAGACACCCGGTGGAGAAAAGAGTCGCGGATCTACTGGAAGGCGACGCCGCAGTCGGAAAGGGGATCATCTCGATTCATTCCTTCTCGCATGTCTGGGAGACGAACTATCGGGACTGCGAAATCGGCGTCATGTGGAAGCAGGACGAACGGCTAAAAACGCCGCTCATGGCCGCTCTTCGACAGCAAAGCGATTACGCTGCGGACGAGAACGAGCCGTACAGCTTCGCGGACAGTGACTGGTTCACCCTTGATCGGCATGGCCTATCTATCGGTGTGCCGAATGCCTATATCGAAGTTCGAAATGACCTTCTGTCGACAGAGGGTAAGGTTGACAAGATCGCCAAGATCCTAGCCCCGGCGATCGGGGCGGCTTTCAAGGCTCTGAACTGAACGAGACTGGCGGTTTGCCGCCAGTCAACTCCATTTCGCCCGCCGGGATCATCCAAGACTATTGATCATCATCAACTCGGCAGGTCCGTCTACAGCTACATAAGCGTGGGGCTGTTCTGAATCGAACAGGATGCTGTCGCCCTGGTTCAATTCTGCTGGTTCATAAAGCTTGGACAGCAACTTAACCTTGCCCGAAAGCACATAAAAAAATTCTTGGCCAGGGTGCTGGTGCCATCCACCGTTATCTTCAAAATTTGAAGCAGTAATCGTTGTGACCCAATAGAGGATGTCGTGATCCTTGAATTCTGTGCACAAGGGCCGAAAAAGCATGCCCGGCGTCTTTTGCGTGTCGCCCGTCAGACTACGGGTAATCGTTCGGCGGCCACTGGCCGTGGGCTGACCTTTGGACAGAAATACCGAGGCCGGGACGGCAAGAATTCCTGCGATCTTCAAGGCCAAGTCAACGGATAGTTTAGACTTCCCGGTCTCGATTTTGGATAACTGCGACGCAGAAATACCAAGATCCGCAGCAAGTGAACGGAGACTGATGCCCTTACGGGTGCGCTGCAGGCGTATCGCGTTTTCTACAGACATCTCGTTTTGCCTTGCATTAAATTCTGTCATTTGGGCCTCCGTTCAGCGCTTTCTGCTGTCGAAGCCTCTGAATCTCTAGCTCTACACTGTCTGGAGCCTGACTCTGCCAGGTCCGATTCGATAATGCTCGCCTTATCAACTCGATGCTCTTATCCCCCGACCAAGCGTCGACGCATGACACGGTGTGCGTTTCTCTAAGTGATACGTGTTTACACATATGGAAACACTGGGGCAATCCCCGTTCCGCAATCAAATCTGACCTGGGACTGTATGTCGCTGCGGGTCTGTTTGAGCTACCCCCTGAAAATCGGACAGTGACGGAAGCTACGATCTGACCTCTGTTGGTCGCCAAGAGCGAGGAGATTAAAACATGTCGAGACGCAGGAACCATGACGCGGGCGTCAAGGCTCGCGGGGCGCTGGAAGCCGTGAAGGGCGAGCGCACCGTGTCGGAGCTGGCCGCGGAATACGGCGTGCATCCGACGATGATCCACCAGTGAAAAAAGGTGCTGCTCGAGGGGGCATCGGACATCTTCGAGCGCGGCGGGAAGAATAAGGTCGAGGTCGACGAGGAGACGGTGCGGTCGCTGCACGCCAAGATCGGAGAACCGGCAGTCGCCAACGATTTTTGTCCAGAAAGGCTCTGTTGCACAAATTCGGTGAAGGGATTCATGTCGTGAATCCAGCGTGGTAGCTGGCCGGCATGAGCAGACCGACGCCCCCGACCTACAAGACCAGGAACTGGCCAACCTACAATGAAGCGCTCAAGCGCCGTGGCTCGCTGAGGATCTGGTTCGACCCCGAGATGAACTGGGAGGCCGCGCCGACCGGCAGGCGCGGTCGCCAGCAGAGCTATAGCGACGCCGCTATACAGACTGCCTTTCGATGAAGGTGTTGTTCGGTATGGCGCTGCGACAGACGACAGGGTTCGTCGAGAGCCTGCTGCAGTTGGTTGGCCTCGACTGGACGGTGCCCGACTTCAGCACGCTGTCTCGTCGCCAGAAGACCCTTGCCGTGAACATTCCGTATCGCGGCTCCAAGGGGCCATTGCACCTTCTTGTCGACAGCACGGGATCAAGGGTGAAGGCGAATGGCACGCCCGCAAGCATGGCGGCCCGAAACGGCGGGTCTGGCGCAAGATCCATCTGGGGATTGATGAGGAAACGCTGGAGGTTCGGGCCGTGGAGATCATAGGGAGCCACATCGGCGGTGCGCCGGTGTTACCCGACCTTCTCAAACAGATCCCGTTGCATGAGCAGATCGGCAGCGTCACCGCCGACGGCGCCTATGACACACGCCGCTGCCATGCTGCGAT
>CEVF01152748.1_pt1 | contig 28999 bp, 18 predicted proteins | sample 356441 | NCBI WGS metagenome assembly CEVF01 (sample SAMEA2622765, study PRJEB7988) | marine metagenome | biome: marine biome (ENVO:00000447); feature: surface water layer (ENVO:00002042); material: "saline water (ENVO:00002010), including plankton (ENVO:xxxxxxxx)" | depth 5 m | reverse complement strand
GCTGGATATCGAAAAAGATCCTGTCGGACAAGGATTTGCCGCGGGCCAGTTTGATCTAATTTTGGCTGCCAATGTGGTCCACGCGACACGCGATCTCGCCGATACGATGCAGAATATTCGACGTTTGCTGGTGCCTAATGGATTGGTCATATTGCTTGAGGGAGCTCGCCCACAGCGGTGGCTTGATCTGATTTTTGGGCTCACTGACGGTTGGTGGCGTTTTACCGACACGGACTTACGACCATCGAACCCTTTGATCACGCCCGATCAGTGGATGAAATTGTCTGAGCGGTGTGGTTTTCAAAGTGCTGTAGCATTGCCCAGAGAAAATACCGAGACGTTGGCAGCAAACCAACAGTCCCCATCACCGCATGTGGTCGTCGTGGCCCAAAACCGTGGTGAATTGCCTAGCCGTGCAACGGACAAAGGTCCGAAATCCACAAGTGAACAGATCGTCGGTAAGTGGCTTTTGTTTGCCGATCGCGGGGGTGTAGCCGCGGCCATTGCAACACAGATTGATTCTGAGGATGGCCAAGCTGTGATGGTCCAATGGGGCAGTGAATATAAAAAAGTTAATGAAAATAATTTTCTCATTGATCCCGATAATCCGCAGCACTATGTCAGATTGCTTGGCGAGGTATCAAAAAGTGCCCCGGGTGCGTTGCAAGGCATCGCACATCTCTGGAGTCTCGATACGGCAGAAGCCAATCGACTTGATACAGAACTGCTAGATAAAGCGATGATGCTGTGTTGTGAGAGTCTACTGCATGTGGTTCAGCAGGGCCTTAAAAGCGGGTGGGAAAATCCGACGATTTGGGTGGTGACACAGGATGCCAACGCAGTCGGGACAACGCAAGATGTCTCGGGTATCGCGCAATCGCCGCTTTGGGGTATCGGCCGTGTCATGGCAGAAGAGTTGCCCCAACTTTGGGGCGGATTGATCGATATAGATCCGGGCTATGAAGACGTTGCAGCAGCTGAGGTTGTCTGGACGGAAATGCGAAACCCAGACTCGGAGAGACAAATAAGTTACAGGGCGGATCGCCGTTTTGCCGCTCGTCTGGTTCCTCGCGATGCCCCTCAGACAGTCACTCGACCGCTACGGTTTAAGGTAGATGCAAGCTACCTGGTGACTGGTGGACTGGGAGATTTGGGCTTGAAACTAGCGCGCTGGATGGTCGATCAAGGAGCGCGGCAAGTGATGCTGCTTGGCCGTAGTGAAATGCCACCCCGAGCTCACTGGCCGTCGTTGGCTAAAGAGGATCCACGATTCGCGGAAAGGGTAAATGCAATTCAGCAAATGGAGGATTGCGGTGCGCGTGTACTCACAGTTGCGGGTGACGTCGGCGTTGACAACGTGCTGGCAGAACAATTGGATCGGGCCATGGCGGAGGGATGGCCACCACTTCACGGTGTGATTCATGCGGCAGGGATTGTTGACGCAGATCAGTTAATTGATCTTAGTGTCGAGAAAATGCGAGATATTTTGAAGAGTAAAGTACGCGGCACGTGGCTGCTGCATCAGGCCTGCCTAGGGCACCCCTTGGACTTCTTTGTCAATTTTTCATCCGGTGCTTCGCTGCTCGGATCTCCTCTGCTTGGGGCATATGCCGCCGCGAATGCTTTCCTTGACGCGATGTCCCAATGGCGTAGGGCAGCTGATCAACCAGCTTTGACGGTGAATTGGGGCTTCTGGGATGAGGTCGGCATGGTGGCTCGAAGTCAACGGGAAATGGGTCGCGGATTCGCGCCACAAGGCATGTATTCGTTTTCGCCTGCCCAGGGACTTGAAGCACTCGGCTGGCTGCTAGAAGAAAACGCGATTCAAACTGCGGTTATGCCAGCCGATTGGCCTGAGTGGTGGCATTTCCATCCGCGAGCGGCACAGTCTGCACTATTTGCCAATCTCGTGCAACTCGAAATGGGTCGTCAACCGACTAAGGCAACTGAGCAGCAGGATATACCGACACTCAGTCGGGACACGATCGAAGAAACTCCGGTCGCAGAGCGGCCGCAATTGGTCGAGGAATTTCTAAGTGAACAACTTTCGCGTGTTCTGCGGATCGATGTGGAAGATTTAGATGTGCATCAGTCACTAGGAAATCTCGGTATTGATTCGTTGATGGCTGTTGAACTACGTAACCATGTGCAGGCGAGTCTCGGAATTGTGATACCTGTCGCTCAGTTGTTACAGGATCCAAGTATCGCGCAACTTGCCCAGGGAATATTGGATCAGTTGTCCGGCACGTCTGCTCCGATGGGTGACGTTGCGATTACAGCGGATACAGCTGGCGGCAACCAGGAGGAATCACAGCAAGGTTTAATCGCAGAACAAGCTTTAGAAAAATTGGAAACGATGTCGGACTCGGAAGTCGAGGCGATGTTGAGCCAAATGCTCGATGGTGATAAGGAAAATTCATGAGTGACGTAGTCAAATCAACCGAAAATCAGTCTGCGGAGCAGAAGCGTGCACTGCTTGAAAAACTGTTGAAAGAAAAAGCAGAGCAACAGGCCAAAACAGGTTCGCTTTCCTACGGACAACGTGCACTGTGGTTTATGTATCAGATTGATCGGAACAGTTCCGCCTACAATATTATGTATGCGGCACATGTGCGATCAGATGTCGACGTCCCCGCGCTCGAGAATGCGTTTCAGACCCTCGTTATGCGCCATCCCGTTTTGCGCACTACATATCAGGCGGTTGGTGGGCTGCCGGTGCAGAAGGTTCACCCTCACGTTGAATCTAAGATTGTACGGGAGGATGCCCGTGATCTCGATTGGGAGACGCTGAACCAGAACATCGAGGCAGAGGCAGATCGCCCATTTGACCTTGAACAAGGCCCTGTTTTCCGTTTGCGAATTTATGAACGACGGGGAGATAGCCATGTCTTTTTGTTTACATCTGCACACATTGCAAGTGATTTCTGGTCATTTGATCTTTTATTTGACGAATTAGAATCTCTTTATCAAGGCGAGATAGTTGGCACGAAGGTCGACCTGCCTACCTTGTCTTATGACTACTGGGGCTTTGTGAAGTGGCAAGAAGAGATGCTGCAATCCGAGCAGGGTCACAAGCTTTGGGATTACTGGCAGGATCAACTCGGTGGCGAGTTACCCAATCTAGACCTACCGACAGATCGGCCACGTCCTGCAGTGCAGACTTACCGGGGCAAAAGTCATACATTTCAACTGCCGGATCGCCTAGCAAATAGCATTATGGAGTTGACGCGTCATGAGGGGGCGACCCCCTTCATGACGTTGTTGGCAGCTTACCAAATTTTGCTGTACCGCTATTCAGGACAGCACGACATCCTAGTGGGCTCTCCGACCGCAGGGCGGAATCGTGCGGAATTTGAACAAATCTTCGGATATTTCCTGAATCCGGTTGTCTTGCGGGCACGTCTCGATCCGGAAATGAGTTTTCGACAATTTTTAGCCCAAGTGAAAGCTACTGTACTGGACGGCTTGACCTACCAGGACTTTCCGTTCCCCATGCTCGTCGAACGACTGCAACCGCCCCGAGATGTTAGTCGCTCGCCCCTATTTCAGGCGTCTTTTGCCTGGGACAAGCCCAGAAAACTATTCCAGTATGAGCGTGGCGAGGGTAATTTTTCGCCCCCGGAGGATGTATCGACGCTTGGCTTGATGCCTTTTGCATTGGGACAACAGGGAGCTGCATTTGATCTGACACTGATGATGCTAAGCATGGGTGATTCGCTATCCGCAGCGTTGCAATACAACTCTGACCTATTTGACGATGCAACGATTTCGCGAATGGTCGGCCATTTTGAAATGCTTTTGGAAAGTATCGTTGCGAATCCGGAGGAGAAGCTGGCTGCCCTGCCGTTATTAGATCGTGAAGAGGAAACGGCTTTGATCCGTCAGTGGAATAACACCGACGCTAAGTATCCGGACGAGACGCTGCATCAAATTTTTGAACACCGCGTCGCCCAAACACCCGATGCGATCGCAGTTCAATATGGAGAGGATGCGATAACCTATCGGGATTTGAACGAGCGCGCAAATCAACTTGCGAACTTTATTGTGCAGCATGGCGTCGCCCCTGAGACCTACGTGGCTATTTATCTGGAACCCTCTCCCCAGATGCTGGTGGCAATCTTGGCAATTCACAAGGCAGGTGCAGCGTATGTGCCCTTAGCTCCGGGAACCCCATTAGAGCGAATTGGCATGATGCTCGAAGAGAGTGATGCTCCGCTGATCCTCACACAACAGTCGTTGATAGATTTGCTTCCAGAAACATCTGCTGAGCGGGTCTCTCTTGACCAGCAGTGGAGCTCAATCAGCAAAGAGTCGAAGGACAACCCAGGTCTTCCGATCGAGCCGTCGCAACTTGCCTATGTGATCTTCACCTCGGGCTCTACGGGAAAACCAAAGGGCGTTCAGATCGAACACCGCAGTGTGGTTAACTTCTTGGATGCGATGCGAAATGAACCGGGCATGACTGAGCGGGATACGCTGCTCGCAGTGACAACCATTTCTTTTGATATTTCGGTCCTGGAAATTTACCTGCCCCTTACCACCGGAGCGACCGTCGCGCTTGTGAGCCGACAGACGGCAAGCGATGGAAAACGATTAGCAACCGTATTGTCCGAACGTGGCATCACGATCATGCAGGCAACCCCTGCAACTTGGCGTTTGCTGATTGAGGCCGGTTGGCAGGGTGATAAAAAAATCAAGATTCTCTGTGGTGGAGAGGCAATGCCCAGAGACCTCGCTGAGCAACTTATCGAGCGATCCGGTAGTTTGTGGAATATGTATGGCCCGACGGAGACAACTATTTGGTCTGCTGTCTCCCCAGTTATGTCCGGCACCGGAGCTGTGCCAGTAGGACGACCGATTGCAAATACGCAAATTTACATTCTGGATGAAAAAATGCACCCGGTCCCCGTGGGCGTCCCTGGCCATTTGCACATTGGTGGCGATGGACTTGCTAGAGGTTATTTGAGGCGGCCTGAGCTTACGGCGGAAAAATTTGTTGAGGATCCTTTCTGCGAAACAAATTCAGGGAAAATTTATAAGACTGGTGACTTGGCAAAATATCGCCCCGATGGCGTGATTGAATTTCTCGGCCGGCTTGATTTTCAGGTCAAGGTGCAGGGGCATCGGATTGAGCTTGGCGAAATTGAATCCCAGTTGAACCGTCACCCCAGTATCCGGCAGTCGGTCGTTATGGCGCGACAAACTGGAAGTAAAATTGATGACAAACAACTCGTGGCCTACACACTTACCGACGGCGAATCGCCGAATGTCAGTGACCTTCGCGATTTTTTACGGACAACTCTTCCGGACTACATGCTACCGGCAATTTTTATGCCGCTTGATGTTTTTCCTCTTAATCCAGCCGGCAAAGTAGACCGCAGAGCGCTTCCTGAACCGGAGTCAATCCGCCCTGATCTCCGCGCTGAGTACGTTGCACCGCGGAATCCGGAAGAAGAAAAGATGGAAACAATCTGGTCCTCCGCACTGGGTCTCGATCAGGTGGGTATGAATGATAATTTCTTCGAGTTGGGTGGTGCCTCCATTCAAAGTCTTGAGATTGCGGATCGCGCGATTGAGGAAGGAATGGATCTAACCCCGGCGATGCTCTTCCAATATCCTACGATCGCGGAATTGGTTGTCGCCGCTGAAAAAGTAGACCGAGATGCGACCAAAGAAGCAGCAAGTAGGGAGCAGATTGAGCCGACAGAGGCAAAAGCAGTTCTCACTCGCCCGGAGGCAAAAAAACAACCGCGCAAGCCAGCGCGTCATGCAAACAACATGATTGAAAGCCTGGGGGTTTACTTGCCACCTGATGAGGTAACGACCAAGGATCTCATCAGCGACTGCAAAAAAAAGATGTGGTTTCCATTGGAGTACATGACCGGAATCAAATCCCGTCGCATGGCCGGAAAAGAGGAATTCAGCATTGATCTAGCGGTCAATGCAGTCCAGGAGTGTCTATCCTATTCCAAGTATGAAGCAGACCATATTGACCTCATTGTCTGTTGCAATATTACGCGTAGCGACGCACACCTGCAGATTACGATTGAACCCAACACTTCTCTGCAGTTGAAAAAACGTTGTGGTTTCGATAACGCCATGGTGTTTGATGTGACTAATGCCTGCGCGGGGATGTTCACCGGCATGCAAATTGTCGACTCCTTCATATCAGCGGGAATCATTCGTAGAGGAATGGTTGTCAGTGGTGAATTTATCACAGGAATCACACGGACCGCACAGTTTGAAATTACAGAATTTTTAGATCCTCGACTGGCATGTCTTACTGTAGGAGACGCCGGTGCGGCAATCATCATGGAGTCATCCGGAGGAACCGATGTCGGATTTCATGAACTCGACATGTATACGCTTGGTAAATTTGCGTGGATGTGCATTGGTCGTTTGACAGAGCAGCCACATGGTGGCGCTATCATGCATGTGCCCGATCCGATGGAGCACACATCGGTAGCGGTCCGATATTCGGTCACTCATGCCAAGCATACGTTGGATAATAGCCGTTATCGACCCGATCAGATTCAGCGTTTGATAATGCATCAGACGTCGGAAAGGTCACTGCTGGATGGTGCGAAAGCGATCAATAAAGCGTTCAAGAAAAAGGTGAGCACGAAAGAAAATACGATTAACAATTTGGCTCATCGTGGCAATACTGCCAGCACCAGCCACATGGTCGCATTGTGGGATAACACGCTCAACGGAACGATTCAGTCGGGCGAGAATGTTGTTTTTGGTATTACTGGGTCCGGTCAAACTATCGGGACCGCGATCTATACGCTTGATGATCTTCCCGACCGCCTACGGGCAGCAAAAACTGACGGAAAAGTTCCGGAAAAAGTAAGTGATGAAATCGCCCTTACGCCTCTCAAGCCCCGCAATGTGCCTCGGGTCCGCATCGCATCGGTGGGAATTTTTCCCGAGCAAGAACCGCTTTCCGAGGATTCGGTCGACACAGCGGTGCGGGCTGCCGAAATATGTTTGGCAAAAACATCTTATGATCGAACCGATATCGAGCTGCTGATTTTCGCCGGTATCACGCGGACTGCATATGTCTCCGAGCCTGCTCTTGCAGCGATGGTTACTGGCAAGATGAAAATGAACGACGTCATTGAAGACGAACTCGATAAAAAGACCTTCGCATTTGATGTGTATAACGGCGCAATGGGTTTTCTTAATGGATGCCAGATTGCTGCGGAAATGATTCGTGCCGGTAAATACCGCACGGCAATGGTGGTGACTTCAGAAGTGGAACTGAATCGAGAAATGCATCCGGATAAAGTATTGGGCCTTGTGGAAACTGGATCTGCAGTCTTGCTTGATACGACGGCAGAGAATCGTACAGGATTCAGCAATTTCTCTTTTCAATACGATTGCGAAAAGATGGATTTGCGTCGTGCGACAGGCGGTTACCTAGACGGTAAGCCCTGTTTAGACCTCCAGATTAATGAGCACCTTATTGATGCTTACCTGAAAATGATCCCGGCAGCAGTCGATAAGATCCTTGCAGAGGAGGGGCTTGATATTTCCGATATCGATTTTTTCCTTCCACCGCAGATCTCCCCGGCGATGAATAGCAAATTGCCGAACTTACTGGGCGTCGAGCCTCACCGTATTGTAGATGTTGCTCGCGAAGGTGCAGATTTGTTCACCTCCGCCTTACCGTATTCTTTGGAATATCTGCAGCGAGAGAAAAAATCCCACTCCGGCAAGATCGGTTTGATCATCCACGTTGCATCAGGACTTCAGGTGGGATGTGCGGTCTATTATTTTTAAAAATTAAGTAACTTTCATATTAAAAAGGCTACAAGCATCGCGCCGTGAAATATTCTCTCGCACATGCTTTCATTCGTTATCATCGCGGGCTAGGTAAAATGCCCCGGCGCTGGAAGCCTTGGCTGATGTCACTCTTGATGTCAAATATGATTGTGCCGTTATTCTTTTTGGCCAATCATCAAGAGGCGTGGGTCGTGCTCGGAACAGCCCTTGTGACCGGAGCTACCTTCATAGCGTTGACCGCCTATCGCGGTTTTTCACGATTACTCGGGTTTGGGCATTTGCCATGGATTCCGATGCTGGTGTATCTCATTGGAAGAGTGCCCGAGGCACAACAGCAATTTCCGGGCACTTGGTTTCTCTTTTGGCTGCAGGCGGTGATTGTGCTAGACATCGGATCTATAGTTCTTGATGCGGCCAATGTGGTGCGTTATTTCAGGGGCGAGCAAGATGAAATGGTCAAAGGCCTCTCCTGAGCCGCACAATTTTTTGAGGGGAAAAAGTTGTTGCGATGAAACAAGCCCCCGACATCCCAACCCATGCGATCGATATTTGGTATGCATATGCCGACAGGCTCATTGCTAGTGACTCGATTGAAAATCATCTTAAAGTGTTGAGTGATTCTGAAAAAAATCAACTCGGACGTTTTTCCTTAACGCGGGTTCGGGAGGAATCGCTTGCCTCGCGGCTTCTCACTCGCCACGCGTTGTCTTTTTATGCAGACGTCGCCCCAGAACGGTGGCAATTTGCAAAAGGCCCCCGTGGTAAACCCTACGTAGTTTCGCCATGGCAGGATTTTCATGCATTTAATTTATCCCACTCCGCAAATTTAGTAGTCTTTGCGATTGCACGGCATGGAACAGTTGGAGTCGATGTTGAGAGTATCGATCGGGCAACCACCGGGATTCCCCTAGCGCGACGTTTTTTTGCGTCGCAGGAAGTGGAACAACTACTTGCTCTGCCGCCTGAAATGCAGCGAGAATCATTTCTGCAAATTTGGACATTGAAGGAGGCATACATTAAGGCAGTAGGTGATGGATTGGCGATGCCGTTGGATCGATTTTTTTTCGACCTAACTGCTGCCGGACCTGCCCAATTGCATGTTGGTGATGGCGGGCAAGCCGGTACCGAATGGCTTTTTACTCAGTTGCGCCTGCCTTCTCGACATCATATTGCGTTGGGAGTCACGCATCCGATGCTGACCAAAAAATCGAATAAACAGCAGATGTATGTGCGGGCTCGCGAATTTAAATCAACACAGGCACCCATTACGTGTGCTGATGTCGTGTGTACCGAAAAGAACGCATGGTATTTTCACCAAGAAGCTAAGTGAAAAAACGTCTGAAAGAGGGTCGTCTCTGGATTTGGCAAGTTATGGTGGGTGTATGTATTTGTGGCTCTCCCCGGCCGCTCTTTTGCTTGCTATGATAACGTTCCTTAGGATCAGCCGTGTCCGGATTGTACTTTTGGAGGTTTTTCAGAATGACACAAGCGACTTTACAGCGAGTAATTATTTTTCTGGCGTGCCCTGTTGTTATAATCGCGAATCTTGTTGCTGAGGAGAAACCGGATCGCGAACTCGCCGATATAAAATCTGAACAGGTTTCAACCTGGAAGCCTCTTTTTGACGGGAAAACGCTTGATGGTTGGAGGGCGAGTGAAAATAAAGATTCCTGTCGCGTAGAAGACGGAGTCATCTGCGTCAATGGCCCGCGTAGCCATCTGTTTTATGTTGGGGAAGTAAACGATGGTGTTTTTAAAAATTTCGAACTGAAATGCAAAGTAAAAACTTTGCCGAATTCAAATTCTGGAATCTATTTTCACACCGACTTTCAAGATGAAGGGTGGCCGGCAAAGGGTTATGAAGCGCAGGTGAACAACACTGGTGGTGATCCAAAAAAAACCGGTGGACTCTATGCCGTGCAGGACGTATTTGAGGCCCCGGCCAAAGACAACGAGTGGTTTGATTACCACATCATCGTGAATGGAAAACGGATCATTGTGAAAATTAATGGCGAGACAACTGCGGACTATACCGAAGAGGATGACCTCAAACGAGAGGGGCGACGTCTCTCCAGCGGTACCTTTGCCCTGCAAGCGCATGATCCGGGAAGTAAAGTGTTTTACAAAGATGTTCGAGTGAAGGTTCTGCCGTGACGGCGATGCTTTTAGATGGAAAGGCTGTTGCCGCGTCGATTCGATCTGAAATCGCGGATGCAACTTCCGAGTTTATTGCCACACGCGGGGTCACACCTAAACTGGCGGCTGTGCTGGTTGGTGAGAACCCAGCCAGTCAGGTCTACGTCCGTAATAAACAGCGTGCCTGCGATGCTGCGGGCATCGGCAGTGATCTACACCGGTTGACGGCTGATTGCGGTGAATCGGAACTTCTTCGCTTAGTAACCACGTTGAATCATGACCCTTCAGTGCACGGAATTCTGGTTCAACTGCCACTTCCAGATTCGATTCAAAGCCAGAGAATTTTGCAAGCTATTGATCCCAATAAGGATGTGGATGCTTTTCACCCAGAAAATGTTGGCAGGTTGGTTCAAGGCAAGCCAAGGTTTGTTCCATGCACGCCCCAAGGAATTCAGCAGCTTCTCATTCGCCAGAAAATAGAGACATCGGGTCGTCGAGTAGTGGTGATCGGTCGCAGCGATATTGTAGGTAAACCGATTGCTTGCATGCTCGGCAATCGTGGTGTTGGTGGTGATGCAACCGTGACTCTTTGCCACAGTAGGACGATAAATCTGAACGCCATCGCCCGCCAGGCCGAGATTTTAATTGTGGCGATTGGGCGACCACAATTTGTGGGGGCGGACATGGTTAAACCAGGTGCGGTCGTTATCGACGTGGGCATCCATCGCACTGACGAGGGTCTGGTTGGCGACGTCGATTTTGATGCAGTGGCTCCATTGGCAAGCGCGATCACCCCTGTTCCCGGCGGTGTGGGGCCACTGACAGTCGCAATGCTTTTGCAGAATACTTTGCGGGCCGCGCAATTAGCAAATTCTGAATAGCTGGCGGTGCTGGCACACTGCAACGGTATCCTAAAGTTCGGATCTTGTTTTATAGTTCAGCCGGTGTTTTGTCCGATAGGCAAATTGTTGCAACCGTTTTGCGGAATAACCTGATTGCATATCACGTCCGATGGACATGTGGTGCAACATGTTTTCACCACCTGTGGTATTCGGGAATGCGAACGACATTTCGAATTCAAAAATTTGGAGACTGTTGCTGTTTGACTTTGATTTCTCTAGCGCTCTGTGGTTGTGCTTTTAAGGAGGATCGGTCGTCGTTTGTCAGTTCCAGCCACACGTGTCGCACAGACCACAAAATACGAAGAGCAGATGTGGTGAAATCGAAACCAACGATTTGGAACCATGTTCCTTGGTCAACGCAGAAGTATCAAAACAAAGAGAAAATGAGCGCTGTAGCGAAGGGGAATCTTGCCAGCGGTACGCCTCGACACGCGGTGGCACCAAGAAAAAAAGCTTTTCCTGCTAGTCGTGGCGAGAGAAAAGTCGTGCAACGGGTGGCTTGGGAGACCATGCACACAACTCCCGATCGTGCAAGAGTAACGGGCGAATCTGAATTTATCCCGATAAGCCGCTTGCCCACCAAGAGTGCATGGCGTTAATTGCTTTACCGTGGTGACTACTCCGGTGATTCCTCCACCGGCACAAGTTCGCTGGGTAACTCTACACTAGGCAACGGAATCTCCGCCTGCGGAAACTTTGTCTGGTTATCTTCTTCGGCATTCAATTCGGGTGGTGCCGGAGGTGTAGCGGGTGTGTTCCCTAGAAGTCCCTCAGCCAGGGGCAACAATGCCTGCCCCCAGCGGTTGAGATTGCGGCCATCCATTTCCCATCGCTGCCCTTCTCGTTCTACAAGGAACCGCGGCGGGCCGCCCCCATCGCGCCGGAGTGTGATTTGAAAATTATTGGGTAGATTTGAAAGGAGACCCTCTACTCCAATTCCGTTTCCGACGTTCGCATCGTCAGCACCGGCGACCGGCCCTAGTTGATTAAGCAAGGCCTGTAAAAAAGGTCGGGCGGTTTTGGCTGCTTCTTGCGGCACCGGTTTTGCGACCTGTCTACGAGCAACAGGCTGCACGAAAACGTGCTGTTTGCGACCATTCCGTAGAAATTCAATCTTGAGTCTGGGTCTACTTGATTGCCCGATCACTCTTGACAAATCGCGTGGCCTCGTGAGAGTTCTGTTTTCGACCGTGAGCAGCAGATCGTTCGCCCGCAAACCGGATTTCGCAGCTGGACTGTCGGGTGCAACATTTCGCACGACAATTCCTTTATTTTTTGGCAGCATTAGTTGAGCCCGTAGCGCGGGACTCGCCTGATTTGTAGTGATACCGATCCACCGCCCGCCCTGTCGCTGCGAGGGACCATCGGCTTGTTCGGCCCGTGAGATATCAGCGACAAGTAGTGTTGGTACCAGCACCAGTGTGGTGAGTGGGGTGAGGAGACGGTTCATAATTCTGACCCTTTAAATTTTTGTAATCACTCGACAGCATTCGTGTCATTCTTTGGATATGCGATTATATTTCCGAGGGCTGCTTCAGTATTTTCGTAAGGTTCGACGGAAAGGTCAATGATTTGAGATCACAACTTTAGATCGGATTGGTTTCATTCCGCTGTCGCGACCGCTCCATCAGTACTTGCTGCACACCGATATTCGCAGCACCTTCGATATTATTCTTGGGCCACCGCTGGACATAAGTGCCGTCCGGCAGCATATCCCATGCTTGTCGCTGATCAGCAAGTGATAGCTGTAGGATCTCCCAGAGCCGCTCGCGGAACTGCCGAGAATCCACCGGCGTGATTGCCTCGACACGCGATTCCAGATTGCGGACCATCCAATCGGCCGATCCGGTGAAAAACAGGCCGTTAACAGGATCGTTTGCTCCATTTTGAAAGTAAAAAATTCTCGAATGTTCCAGGAATCGCCCAATGATAGAAATCACTCGAATGGTCGGGCTAAGTCCAGGAACCCCCGGGCGAAGCACGCTGAAACCACGAATGATAAGATCAATTTTCAGGCCCGACTGCGAAGCACGGTAGAGTGCCTCGCAAATATCAGGATCCTGAATCTGATTCATTTTTGCGATAATGCGCGCCGGTTTGCCCACCTCATGGGCACGTTGCTCACCTTCAATCATCTCCAGGAACTGCTCTTTCATATTGACCGGTGCAACGAGCAGCTGTTCATAATCATATTTGATCGATCGACCAGTGAGGGAATGGAACAGCTCGACAACATCTTCAGTGATCTCCGGACGGCAGGTAAAGAGCCCCAAATCGGTATATAGCTTTGCGGTTTGTGGGTTGTAATTGCCACTGCCAATGTGCGCGTAACTTCGAAGACCATCCGGCTCTCTACGAACCACAATCATTGTTTTACTGTGAGTTTTAACCCCCGCCAATCCGTAAACAACATGCACCCCCGCGTCTTCCAAAGCATTTGCCCACCGAATATTTCGATGTTCATCAAAACGCGCCTTCAATTCCACAAGGCACGCCACCTGTTTTCCCCTCTCGGCCGCTTGAATCAAAAGCGGGAGGAACGGACTGTCTTCACTGGTACGATACACGGCCATCTTGATGGCAAGCACATTCTCATCTTCAACCGCCGCCCGAACAAACCGGGAGACTGAAGCATCAAAACTTTCATAAGGATGGTGAACCATCACATCCCCTGATCGAATCAGAGCAAAGATGTCGGCGTCATTAGCGACCAAAGACGAGGGGACCGTGGGACTCCAGGGCGTGTAATGCAAATCGGGAAAATCAAGAGATGCAATCTGATTGAAATCAACATAGTCATAACTGTCCGGCATCTCGTAGACCTGCTCAGGTGGCAGCTCTAATTGTTCGACCACGGTGTCAAGGAGCCAGCGATCGTCTGTGGGACTATGTTCCAGTCGAACGACTCGCTGTAATCGCCGCTGCCGAACTTCTTCTGTGACGAGCTCGAGAAGATCATCGCTGTCTTCATCGTCGTAATCTATTTCAGCACTACGTGTCACCCGGAGCGTCATTACATTCTGTATCGTCATTCCGGGAAACAAGAAAGATAGATTGTGAAAGATAATGGTTCTCAAGTCGATAAACCGTCGCGATCCGGTGGGACCGGCATCCAGCTCTATCCACTGTGGTAACAATTTTGGAACTTTCACTCGCGCAAATAATCGCTCCTCTGTTAGAGGGTTACGCAGCCGAATCGCGAGGGAAAGCGAGAGGTTCGACATGAAGGGAAATGGGTGGCTATGGTCTACCGATTGGGGCGTGAGAATCGGAAACACACTATTCTGGAAATGGCTGTTTGCTTGATCGCGTTCGGTGTCGGTCAGATCATTCCAGTCCAGCAGCTGAATATTATTCTCTGCAAGTTGTGGAAGGATCTGGTCCCTCAGACAATTCGCGCGATCACTTACCATTGGCACCACCATGTCGTGGATGGCTTTGAGCCGTTGCACGAGCGGTTCGCGATCGCCATGCGGTTGTGAATCTTTCTCAGACTGCCGATGCATCACCGCCCCAATCCGCTTCATGAAAAACTCATCTAAGTTGGTCGTGAAAATCTTCAAAAATTGAAGTCTTTCCAGTAGCGGCGTACGGGAGTCGAGTGCCTCATGTAAGACTCTTCGATTAAATTCGAGCCAACTGAGATCACGGTCCACGTATCGAGATACAGATTCTTCCCGTGAGGCATCGGATTTTTCTGCTTGCGCATCATTCTCTGTTTGAAGGTCATCTTTCATAGCAATCCATTGTATACTACCCCGGTTCCCGGACACTTCGAATGACCGGTTAAGGGTGTAAATGAATGATAAAAATCCGGATTTTGCGTGCCGGTTCGCAAAAACTGTTACGATTAAATAGACGTGGACACCGCTCAAGATCCGGCTGAGTCATCGGCGTCCTGCAGTACCCTCGGCGAATGAGGGTGTGAACACATCTGCTGGCATAATCGATCCGCCCGAACCGCTTGCTTAGGAATTGCCACTTAACGCGGTTTAAGGTCGTGGTTTGATCACTTCGTGTCCGACATAGTTCTGGAGTGCATCTGGTACGCGAACACTTCCGTCGGACTGCTGATAGTTTTCTAAAATTGCAATCAAAGCTCGACTGATTGCAATCGCCGTGCCATTGAGGGTGTGCACGAAGTGTGTCCCCTTCTCGCCCCTGTTTTTGAAACGTATACCAAGTCGACGGGCTTGGTAGTCTGTGCAGTTTGAAGTGCTAGTCACCTCGCCAAACGCGCCCGCTTCTCCCCGACCCGGCATCCAAGCTTCAAGATCAAATTTCCGGTAAGCGGGACCTCCGAGGTCGCCTGTTGCCGTATCAACAACGCGGAAGGGGATTCCGAGAGTGTCAAAGATTTCGCACTCTATATCGCAGAATTCACCAAGTGTTTTTTCGCTGTCTTCTGGATGCGTGAAGGCAAACATTTCTACCTTCGTGAACTGATGGACTCGGTAAAGGCCACGGGATGCGCGACCTGCAGCGCCAGCCTCCGTACGATAACAATGGCTTAATCCGCACATACGGATCGGCAGCTGCTCCCGTTCCAAAATGGTATCCGAATACATGCCGCCCAGAGTAATCTCAGCTGTTGCAATGAGATTCAAGTCGCTATCTGCAATGCTGTAAATTTGTGTCTCTGGACCCCGTGGAATGAATCCGACCCCCTGAAGAATTTCTGTTCTCGCCAAATCGGGAGTAATAATCGGGGTGAAGTTGCGTTCGATCAGCATCCGCATCACGAACTGCTGCAGGGCCAACTCAAGGAGCACTGCTTCATTCTTCAGATAATAGAATCCGTGGCCTGCAACCTTACCGCCTGCATCAAAATCAAAAAGGTCCAATGCATCGCCCAGTTCCACATGATCCTTGGGGTCAAAATTAAAGGAGGGCACGGGGGTCTTACCCTGCTTCAGCTCAAGATTAGCCGCATCATCTGCCCCCACCGGTGCATTGGGATGGGAAAGATTGGGGACCCTGGACTGAATTTTACGAATCTGTGCCTCGAGTGCCTCGACTTCGGCATGCAGGCCATCTTTCTTAGCCCGAAGTTGGCGACCTTCTTCTTTGCGTAACTCTCGCTCGGGTTCGTTGGCTGCTTTTCCGATCGCTTTACTGGCAGCATTGGCCTGACGATTCGCTTCCTCTGCCTCGGTCTGAAGGCTCCGTCGTTGGTGTTCGAGATCGGCGAGTTTCCGTACATCGACCACAACGCCACGATCGCGACAGTTGTTTTCAACGAGTTCAATGTTTTCAAGAATAAATCTTCGATCGAGCATGGGAAATTATCATTGGTTGCAAATTTATACGATTCCTGCAATTTCTGCCCAAAGGCATGCGCTGGTTCGGACTCCGCGATGAAAGTCCGCAAGATTAAATTTCTCATTGGGACTGTGCATGTTGTCATCATTCTGCCCCCAACCGAGAAGCAAGGATTCCACCCCGAGTTTATCAGCAAAGGTCGATACAATCGGAATCGATCCCCCCTCGCGAATATAAACGGGGGCTGTTCCAAAGCCATGTTCGATCGCTCGGGCTGACGCCTCGATGTAAGGACTATCAAGGGGAACCACAACGCCCGGTGCTCCGTGAAAGTCGATCAATTCCATGCGGATGCCCGGCGGAACGATTGATTCGAAAAAAGTTTTCAGGTTTCTGGAAATCTGCTCGGGATCCTGATTCGGAACAAGACGAAAACTGAATTTGGCGACTGCCTTCGCGGGCAGGACGGTTTTAGCGCCCTCCCCCTGATATCCACTCCAGATGCCGTTGATATCAAAGCTTGGTCGGGCACATCGTCGTTCAAGTGTCGAAAAACCAGACTCGCCGGTGGTGCCAGTGACCCCCACCAAATCCTGGAAACGTTGCTCATTGGAGAGCGCTTGAAATCCTTCGCGTTCTCGAGTCGTAAGCGGCACAACGCTTTCGTAAAAATCGGGAATCTGAATTTTTCCTTCGCCGTCAATCAGTTTTGCAAGCATGCTCGTGAGGGCGTTCGCGGGATTGGTGACCGCGCCTCCGAACGTCCCGGAGTGTAGGTCTTGAGAAGGCCCGAACAAGCGGAGTTCGTAATATGCGATGCCACGCAATCCGTAGGTTATCGCGGGTTGTCCGGGGCCATGCTGACTTGTATCGCTGATAACGACACAATCACAGGCGATTTTTTCTGGATGCTCCGCGATGTATTTGTCTAAGTTTTCACTACCGACCTCTTCTTCTCCCTCAACAAGGAAAATCAGGTTCAGCGGTAGTTTGCCACACGTTTTGATCCATGCCTCCGCACTCTTGATGTGAGTTAGCATCTGCCCTTTGTCATCCGTGGCACCCCGAGCATAAACGTTACCATCTCTTACCGAGGGTTCGAACGGGGGAGAAGTCCATTCGTCGAGTGGATCTGGGGGTTGGACATCATAATGTCCGTAAACCATCACCGTTGGACTATTTTCTTGGTAGGCTGAACGGGCAAGCACAATCGGATGCCCTGCCGTCTCGATCTTCTCGGTCGCAAAGCCTAGCTCTGTAAATTGGTCGGCTACCCATTGGGCCGCCGCTTCCGTATCGGCATCACAACTGCTGTCGGCGCTGACACTCGGTATTTTTAATAGCTCGAAAAGATCGGATTCGAATTCGGATCGATGGGCTTTAATGTATTGGTCAACTTCGGCTGGCATTTTGCCCATGCTAGGTCCAATTTTTCTTCCGGTTTCGGGGACGCCTGATTTTACAGCGTAAAGAGTAACGAATATAATCTTAGGAGGTCGTCCCGACTATTCCCATCCCCTGACAGCCTACCGCCAACAAGAGGCTTGTAGATGGACGAAATCTGCTCAACGCTTGTGCGACCTGCGAAACAACAAAAGGGCCAAAAACCTGCCCGTAAACGTCAGCCTCGATATCATGTGCTGCTTTGGAACGATGAATTCCACACTTACGAATACGTAATTGCCATGCTTAAACAGATTTTTGGCCATCCCAAAGAAAGAGGTCTTCAATTGGCAGAGGAAGTTGACCGCGAGGGGCGGGCAATCCTCTTGACGACAACTCTAGAGCATGCGGAGTTAAAACGAGATCAAGTTCACGCGTTTGGAAAAGATCCGTACATCAAGAATTGCAGAGGATCTATGTCTGCTTCAATCGAGCCCGAATCTTGAAATTTAATGACTGAAAACGGAAGACACATATGGAACATCCTGGGATTCGCACTGTAACACTCGGTTGTAAGGTGAATCAGTATGAAACGGAATATGTGCGAGAGGGGTTACTGAGCGCGGGATACGTCGATGCGGATCAGGACCAACCGGCTGATCTATGTATCGTTAACACTTGTACGGTCACTCATAGTGGCGATGCAAAAAGTCGACAGACAATCCGTCAGCTTGCGCGAAAAAATCCGGATGCACGCATTATCGTGATGGGATGTTATGCGACTCGGGCACCTGAAGAGGTATCCCAGTTGCCAGGTGTTGTGGAGGTTGTAACCGATAAGCGCGAGTTACCGGATCTGCTGGGACGACACGGTGTTATCGACATTCCGACCGGAGTTTCCGGACTTTCAGATCGGCATCGGGCATATTTAAAGGTGCAGGACGGATGTCTTCTTCGCTGCAGTTTCTGCATTATTCCCAAGGTGCGACCCCAAATGTACAGTCGACCGCTAGCAGAAATTATCGCGGAGGCAAAGCGACTAATCGATCGTGGTTTTCGCGAGCTTGTGCTTACTGGCATTCACCTTGGGCATTATGGGGTCGATTTCAATCAAGGAAAGCCGAAGCAGCAATGGATAAGGTTATCGCACCTGCTCCGATCCTTGGCCGAGTTAGCGGGCGATTTCAGGATCCGGATTTCCAGCATTGAAGCGACCGAGGTAACGCACGAACTGATCGATGTGCTTGCGCAATTCCCAGACAAAGTCTGCCCTCACTTGCACGTTTCAATGCAAAGCGGAAGTGACGGGGTGCTTAGGCGGATGCGAAGACGGTGGGGAAGTTCACGATTTGTCGACCGTTGTCGGCTGGTGCAGCAGACGTTGGATTTGCCTGCGCTGACGACTGATATTATTGTTGGATTTCCAGGAGAGACCGACAGCGAATTTATGGAGACTTGCAACGTTGTTCGGGAAATCGGATTTTCAAAGATTCATATTTTCCCGTTCAGCGCTCGTAGAGGGACTGTGGCCGCGAAGATGCCGGATCAGATTCCTCCGCATGAGAAGCAGCTTCGAAGTCGTCATTTGGCAGAGGTGGAACAGGAAACCAGGGCGGAATATTACTCCTGCCTGCAAGGGAAAAAACTTCAAGTGTTGTTTGAATCGGTGTCAAAGGATCAGAATCATCTAGCCGGCACATCGTGCCGTTATGCCCCAGTTGAGGTTGCTGTCGATCCAGCAGACTCCGCTCACGACGCGCTAGGCACACTCTGCACGGTGAGTGCGGATAAGGTGGCCAATAATCGGATTGTGGCATCACGGGATCTTCAGGTCGCCCGGCTTTGATCTGACACAACCTAGCTGCAGGTTACGCTGGCATTGATGGTGTTGCTTCGTCGAGTAGAAACGGGCCTCCTCTAGGAAGGCAAATGATTACGTTCTCAAAACTCATACAATCCAGGATCGCGATCGTAGAATTGATTACCAAAACATATCGTGCGGCATGATGTTATTGCCTGCATTGCAGTCAATGAGTCTGAGGATTAGAGAATTTGTAATTCCCCATTACGTGCAGATGGTGAAAAGACCGATACCATAACCAGGCGCGTGGTTAATGCGTTGGAAGTTTTACGGGACCGTTTCCTGCCGCAGCCGGTGGTCAATTCCGGTCGGCAAATGTCCCGTGCACGCGTGCCTGATGAGCGAACCGTGATCCCTCATGCGTCAACCTGCCCATGTTTGCTATAGCCGCTCTTGGATTTCTGATCCTTGCCACACTCAGCATCACGGCAAGTTTTCTTCTTACCTGTCATGCGTGGGAACATCGACGTTTTACGCGTGGCGGTTTCGCTATCGATCGACAAGCGCGATTTGTCGGTCGAGTCGGAGTCATTGTGCCCTGTAAGGATATAGATCTCAAGCTGAAAGAAAATTTACGTTGCCTGTTTGATCAGACCTACGATAACTACGAGATCTACTTTGTGGTTGAGCGAGTGCAGGATCCTGCCTGGCATATAATCCGAAAATTAATCGATTCAGAGAACCATGTCACAGCCCACTTAATTGTTGCGGGGCAATCATTCGAGCAGGGCCAGAAGATTCACAATTTACTTTGCGGCTACAGGTCGCTGGCACCGGATATACAGACCATCGTTTTTGCGGATTGTGACGTGGCACCCGATCGCGACTGGATCTCTCGTCTCACGGCCCCCCTTCAGTTGGTGAATGTACACGCTGTCAGTAGCTATCGATGGTTTTCTCCGCAAACAAACAGTTTTGCAAATTTCTTGCTATCGAGCATTAACTTTTCGGCCATGGGACTAATCTGCTCACGTCGTGCTCCCGTAATTTGGGGAGGTAGTTGGGCAATTTCACGGACCGTATTTCGCGGAGCGGAGATTCCCCTGCGATGGGAGGGTTTACTCTCAGATGATTTGTATGCAACGGCACGTATCAATCAGCTGCGACTAAACACCTATTTTCAGCCACGCTGCATTGTAAGGTCCCCGATTGATTATTCTTTTTCCAATATGTGGGAATTTTTGCGCAGGCAATGTTTTATGGGGCGCCGTTACCTACCGCAACGATGGATCGCAGGTTTGGCCTACACATCGTTGAGTATGGCCGCATTCTGGGGAGGTTTATTAGGGGGGACGTCTTTAGCGATTGCTGGTCGCCCTCAGGAAGGTTTTGCGGGAATTGCCGTGGCGGCCATGCTGTGGGCCTTAAACGTTATTCGGGCCCGCTTGCAACACCAAGCGGCAAAGCTTTACATGCAGAATGAGTACAAAAATCAGCAGTTGGCCCGATGGTTTGATTTTTGCTGCTACCCACTGTCGCTTACGACCCTCTGGTGGGCTCTTCTAAGCGTTGCGTTTACCCGCTGCATAAGCTGGCGAGGTATCGTCTATCATCTTGATCGCTCAGGCACCGTGCTTCGCGTCGAGCGGGATAACGTTCCCCGAAATGTAGAGGGACCGATGCTGAATTCCTCGTCTTCCAATCCGTCACCGAGCATCGTGCCAGAACCGGAGATTCCGCAGCTCAAGCTGCACATAGAGGAAGTGCAAGATAACGAACCTGATGTACTTATTACTCCGAGCAAGCGGCGGGCCGCATAGCTGTGAAGGCAGTGCTGGCAATTCGCAATCGGTTTTCGATAAAAGGCAACCGCACATCCCGATTCCTTTGACTTTCTGTCAAAGTTTACCGATTAGGTAAAACAGTGCTTGTGCTTTTTAGAAAAGCGACGCAACCGCCAGATCAATTATTTATGATGAGGTTTGCAAGATGCGGGTCGTACTTTGGGACACCAATCACAATTCGGTGCAAAAGGATTACGCTGGCGGCATGGGCACCGGGCTTTATCGCGGGCGGCGGGATGTGCGTGATTGGCTTATTTCGCAGGGTTATCGTCGGGATCGCCGACCGGTCGCCCTAAATTTTTCCTATCTTGCTGGCGTGTTTCGGCGGTTGGGACACTCTGTTCAGTACGTTTGTAATCGCTTCCCCCCCGACGCTGATCTTTACGTCTTCAATCCGGCCCTGATGAGTCTTGGTGCCGAGCATCAGATGATGCAAAAGTTATTAGCCGCTCGACCCCAAGCACAGATTTTCGTCACGGGCCCGATCGCCTACGCGTTGCCCGAGGCCTTCGCTGATCTCCCGGTCAAGGTGGTTCGAGGCGAGGCAGAGATGCTGCTCTGGAAGTTGGACGAGGTACTCTCGCACGACGAGCAGGTTGTGCCAGTTGGTTCCGTCAAAGATTTGGATACGCTGCCCCTGCCGGATTGGTCTCTATTCAATTATCGAAAGTTCCGCATTCAATATGATTTCTGGAGGTTTCCGACCGCGCTGGTGCAGTTGAGTCGCGGCTGCACCTTCACCTGTAATTATTGTCCGTACATCATGGTTGAAAACCACACGCGATTTAGAGATCCCGAATGCGTTGCCGAAGAAATCCGTCACGGCGCGACGCATTATGGGTTCCGCTCATTTAAATTCCGCGATCCACTCTTTGGACTGGATCGGAGACGAGTGTTCTCACTGATTGAAAAAATCGGCATGCTTCCCTTTAAAATCCAGTTCTCAATCGAAAGTCGGATCGATCTAATGCGGCGTGAAACGCTTGCCGCTTTGCAGGAGGTCGGCCTGACAAGCATCACTGTGGGTATCGAAACACCATCTGAAAAGACGTTACGGCGTTACAAGCGAGCGCCGATCAAAGATGATCGGCAACGCGACTTTGTTCGTATGTGTCGGAACATGGGGATTCGGACCGTTGCCGGATTCATGGTCGGATTTCCAGAAGACACAGAGCAATCTATTCTGGATGTGCTTCGATATGCTCGCCAAGTCAATCCTACCTTCGCGAATTTCAATATTGTAACACCCTATCCAGGAACAGAATTTTTCTCCCAGGTAAAAAATGACATTGAGGACTTCGATTTTTCACACTACAGCGTTTATGAGCCGATCCTCAAATACGAAAATCTTACTCGGCAAAAAGTATCTGAACTTCATTCGCAATGCATGCGAAAATTTTATTTTAATTCACGTTACTTCGCCGACAATGCCTTGCTTCTCTGGCCCTGGCTACGGCGGTTTGTCAAATTACGATCACACGAAACATCCGTGACCAGCGATGCACCGGTGAGTCGCGCCGCGTGAGAAGTATCAAAATCAAGGTCTTTGTTCCTTCTCCAGAATGCCATTGATCTTCGTGAACACGCCATCAAACATTTCTTCGGTCAGCCGACCGGTAAACGTGTTTTGCTGACTCGGGTGATAGCTCCCGATTAGTGTTCTTTCGGATGTGAGTTGCACTATCTCCGCATGCCCGAACCGGGGACGCCGACCGCTACGCCAGCCCTCAGCCTCGGCAAATTTTAGGATTTGCCCCCAGGCGAGTCCTCCAAGCGCAAGAATGACTGTCGCGGGAATGATTGTTAGTGTTCGAGCTAGCCAGGGCCGGCATTTTTCAATTTCCGCAGTGAGCGGCTTGTTCTGAGGAGGTGCGCAGTGACAGGTGTTAGTGATCGCACAATCTGTTAACTGCAATCCGTCCTCCAGTGTCGCGGAGGTTGCTTGATTGGAAAAACCAGCTTTCGCAAGGGCACGATATAGCCAATCACCGCTGCGATCTCCTGTGAACATGCGACCTGTTCGATTTGCCCCGTGGGCACCGGGTGCCAAGCCAACAATCAATAGACGCGCCTGAAGATCACCAAAATTGGGTACTGGTTTTCCCCAATAGCTTTGATCTTTGTACGCACGACGCTTTTGAGCTGCGACTTGGCCGCAATAGGCGGTTAAACGATCGCACGCCGTACAGGTGATAATTTGCTGATTGAGTGCTTCCCAAGCCGCCTTTAATGTTGGTGAGGTGTTTTGACGGATCGAAGATTTTTTTTGCCGGTTCATGGTTCCTGATCAGAGCAAATCGTTTAATTTATCGACCAGATTGGCAAAGCGACTGAGTGCCGCAACGATCGGTGTTCTCACCGTCATGTCGACCCCCGCATCTTTGAGTAACTCTAATGGATATTTGCTTTGGCCCGATTTGAGAAAGTTTAAATAGTCGGTCAGTTCTTTTCGGCCACCCGCTGTTACTTTTTCCGCAAGCGCAATGGCGGCTGACATGCCGGTGGCATATTTATAGACGTAAAAAGCGCGATAGAAATGCGGGATACGTAGGCACTCGAGCGACGCATGCGGATCCATTTCCAATTGGGGGCCGAGGTACTTGACCAATAGTCGACCGTAGAGGTCCTGGAGTGAGCTGAGTAGAATCGGCTCTCCTGCCTCGCACATAGCATGGATTTCACGCTCAAATTCTGCAAACATGACTTGTCGATAGATGGTGCCGCGGATGTTGTCAATTTCGCGGGCGATCAAAAGTTGCCGTTGTTTCTTGCTTCGACAGTTGGCCAGAAGGTGGCTGGAAAGCAATTGCTCGTTAAACGTGCTGGCTACCTCAGCCACAAAAATGCGGTAATTGTAATCAGAGAATGGTTGATGCTTTGAGGAATAGTAGCTGTGCATCGAGTGGCCCGCCTCATGCGCTAGCGTGAAAACATCGTTGAGCACATTTTCCTGAAAATTCATCAGGATATACGGATCGCCATCGAAGCTTCCCGCACTGAATGCACCACTCGCTTTGCCAAGATTTGGATACCGATCGCACCAACGACCCCGCAAGCCACTGGCTAAAGTTTTGCTGTATTGTGTACCCAACGGAGCAATCGACTCGAGAACAACGTCGACCGCTTGTGACCAGTTATGCTTGAATCTGACCTCCGGCAACAGCGGAACATATTGGTCATACAAACGAAATGTCTTGAGTCGCAGCACTCTAGCGCGTAATGCGTAGTAGGCATGGAGGGCTGGCAGGTGTTCGCCAACGGTTTTTATCAAATTGTCGTATAAACTAACTGGTACCTGGTCCGGAAAGAGGGCTGCCTCCAGAGCACTGTCATAGCCACGCACCCGCGCGTTGTAAACGTTTGCTTTAATAGATCCGGCGAGCGTGGACGCCAGCGTGTGCTGATATTGAGTGAATGTCCCATAGTATGAGTCATACGCCTTCCTACGAACGCCTCTCTTGGGCGACTCCATAAAAGATCCCAGATTTCCATGGCCGAGTTCAACCTTCTCACCCTTTTCGTTGGTGACAAGTCCAAATCGCATATCAGAATTGTGTAGTTGCTGAAACGTTTGTCCCGACGCGCTGTTCACCTCTCCCTGCATCGCTAGGATTCGTTCCTCGTGTTGTGAAAGGGTGTGTGGCTTATAACGCAGCACACGTTCCAGCGATGCTTTCCAAGGTTTCAGCGTTGGCCCTTTGAGCAGTTTTTTTATTTTCGATTTAGGAATGGAAAGCAGTTCGGGGCGGATATAGCTGGCAAGCTCCTCTGCCTGCTGCGCGGCATTGCGAAAACGCCCGAGCATATTCTGGTAGGTGCTGTTGGTGGAGTCTTCTGCGGTTTTCAAAAACGCGTAATACTCCAAACGCTCCGCTGCCCGTTCCATACGGCTGTCAAATTCAAGGCACGCTGCGAGGATCGAACCACCCTTTGCAAGCTTTCCCCGAAATTTTTCGTACTGGGGAATTTGTTTCTGCCAACGTTTGAACGCCTGTTCCCAAGCAGTGTCGCCAGAAAAAAGACTGCTGAGATCCCAACAATCCTCTTGCTTAACCCTGTTTCTGGGGGGAAGTTTTTTAATTCTCGTGGAAATTTTTTTCGTTTGTTTTTTTCGCGGGCCGGTTGTCATAGCAGTATTTTTATCTTCTCGTTTGGGCCGTGGACGGGGTTAATTTAGAGAAACGCACCGGCGGTATCTTAGCGGAATGCACGCGAAAGAGAAGTCGCGACGGCTACCAACTCAGTAATGCCGTGCCCCAGGCAAGGCCGCCACCGAATCCCGAGAGAATGATTCGGCTTCCCGGTTGAATTTTTCCTGCCCGAAAAGCTTCGTCAAGAGCCAACGGAATGCTTCCGGCCGATGTGTTTCCGTAGCGGTCCACGTTGACCAAAACCTTGTCAGGGTCAGCTCCGAGATTTACAGCAGCGGCATCAATGATCCGGGAGTTAGCCTGATGGAAGATAAAAAGATCAATATCGTTGACGTCCAATCCGGCTTCTCGAGTTACATCGCGGACGGTCGACTCGATGAGTCTGACGGCCCATTTGAACACCGGGCGACCGTCCATTCGCATAAATTGCTGGCCCTGTGTCACCCCTGGTGCATGAACCGGATCGGCCGATCCACCCATTGGAATACACAGTAGATCATGTCCCGATCCGTCGGCTCCGAGCGTATAAGCTAGAAGTCCCTGATCTGAATTACCCGCCTCGACGAGGACAGCACCCGCGCCATCACCAAATAGCGGGTAAGTTTTTTTATCTTCTGGGTTGGCAACGCGAGAATTCGTATCGGCACCGACCAGCAGCGCAAGCTTGCTGGTGCCATTAGCGACGAATTGCATGCCAGTGATCATGCTGTAAATGAAACCGGCACATGCGGCGTGAACGTCGAAAGCTGGAGCGTTGATGCCAAGCCGATCTTGGATCTGACAGGCAGTTGCGGGCATCGGTAGATCTGCGGTAAAGGTTCCTAGTACTACCAAGTCGACTTCATCGGCTTGCCGCCCAGATTGCTGCAGGCAGCGCTCCGCCGCAATGGTTGCCATATCGCTTGTCTTTGTTCCCGGACTGGCGTGGCGACGTTCTCGAATACCAGTGCGTTGCACAATCCACTCGGCATCGCACCCAAGCGATGTTAAGTCTTCATTGGCAACAACATTTTCAGGGACGTAACTGCCTGTTCCGATCACCCGAATGCCAGGTAAGCGGAAAATACGTGAATGCCGGGTCTGTATCGATCTATCGGCCATACTCGCAGCGTCTTTTTCGCATCATGCGTATCATGGACCATCGTGCTGAGGATTCCAGAAGTCCACGTAGGCTACGCATTTCGAGTAGGCTTCACAAGCCCTGAATGATCTCGGCTCCACCGACCCGGGACGGCGACAACGCTTGTTTTTTTTGGTTCGGGTTGGTTTTTGCCGTAATTGGATTTACGGAAATGCCCCGTTTTACGTTCAACTTGTTTTTGCTTTTCACTGTTTTTCTTTGCCGTTTTTTCGGTCGCTCATAAAGAATCGCATTTCCTTGTTTTCCGACTTGTGCAATCGCTCCCGTCTGACGCATCACATAAGCAATGCGTTGTGCGGTTTCTCTGCACACGCCAAGCAATTCGGCCAGATGCCCCGTATGAAAAGGGCGCGGCAATTTGAGGTCACCCAGCGGTTGCCACAGATCCTCTACGGTACACAGTCGGGTTGCATCGTGCACATCAACTAGCTTTTGATCTTCAACAACAAAATCTTTCTTACTCCACCGACGTCTTTTTCCGTGTCCCGGATAGCGCCATTCTTCGACGTCGACCATGACAAATTCGATTGCTAATCGTGGATGGGGAAATACGCTTGTGAAGTAAAGCAGTTCGTCAAAAATGTCCAACCAGGTTGCGCGTTTTGGACTTTTGCGACGGCCGATCACGGATCCCTTTTTCTTTTTGCGTTTGATCAGTTGCTTGGTCTGCAGAAGCGGCTTAACAACTAACACTTGATGCGACTTCAGGAGCGTGCGGACCTTGTTGCGGATTGCAGACAAAGACCCATGCTGAATTTCAACCAGCCAGTCATCCGCAATCGCATCTATGCGATAATCGCCTAAAGGTACCTCCAAACAATTTCGGTCATCAGCATAGTGAGATTTCAAATCCCGATGCAACGATGTTTCCATGCTCGTGCACTCATTGGGGAAAGAGAACGGGTGAGGCGAATCGATCGCTATCCACTTCATCGACCAGAAAAGTAGGCCGACATGAGATCGAAACGGTATCTTCCCTCGGCCACGTTTTAAGCGGGTGTTTCTGTCGGTTCAATCCCGAAATCCTGAACCGTGAGGAGGCTTTTTAACCAGTAGCCACGCTCTAAAAATGCCGCTTCGCCGCCTTCCAGGCGATCAATAATCGCAATCACCCCATCAACTTGCAGGCCAAACTGCGCTGCCCGTTCGATGGCCAACAATGAAGAGCCCCCGGTAGTCACCACATCTTCCAATATGACCACTCGGTCCCCTGCACGCACGGGACCCTCGATGTAACGTTCCAGGCCGTGTCCCTTCGGTTCTTTTCGCACCATAAAGCCACGAAGAGGCACCTCGCGGATGCCCGCTACCGTAAGAACTGCGGCGGTGATCGGGTCTGCCCCGATCGACATGCCTCCCACCGCAGCGGGAAGATGGTCACCCAATAAGTCTAAGATTCCTTCACCCAGAATACGCGCTCCGCTTGCGTCGAGCGTGATCTGTTTTCCATCCAAGTAATAAGAGGCTTTCTTCCCTGAAACGAGAGTGAAATCGCCGAATTTCAATGCTTTTTCGCGAACCAGGGTCATCAACGCGTTTTTGTCGTACACGGCGTATGGATTCCTCAAACGTCGGGTCAGAGCATGCTATCCAAGATTCCCTTCGGGGAAATTGTTGCCGCCTATTGTACCCGGCATCGTGGCTGTGACCAGACGCAAAAGAACAGCGCTAGCGTCGGTGAGCGTACGACGTTTTATGTCGGCTGAGCTGCTTCGTCGTGTGTTGCGATAGTCAGCGTTGGATGGTCACCTTGGACCCTTGCGAGAGAATGTCGTAGAGGTCATCCGCATCTTCTACAGAGACGCCGATTTGTCCCGGTACCGAACCCTGCGAAACAGCCTCTGGCTGATGCATTCCTGCAAAACCGATTTGCGGATTCGATGGTTGGAGATTTTCGGATATTTCATAGCCGGGAGACAGGCGGATCCATGGTCGGTTTCCATGCTCAGGGTGTGCTCGTGTCTTTTGATGAACAACAAAAGGTCCGACAATGGACTGAAACTCTGGTCCCATCACAAGCTGAAACCTTCCTGCGTACCTTCCACCCAGCCAAAGTGTAAGTTCACTTTTTTCGCCATTTACCGTCGCGTTGAAAGGCCCGCGCACCACTTTGAGTTGTTGCCCTGTGGTCAGATTCTGAGGGTTCTGAATCCCATTGATTTTCACCAGCAAGCCGACGGGCACGCGATGGGCCTGTGCAATCTTTTCTAGAGTTTCGCCTTGCTTCACCGTATAGGCTGGTTCAATGAGATGCTTACGTGAGTAGATTACTGATCCTGCAACCCGATCCAACAATTGTGTCAATTCGTCCTGCTGCGATGCATTCAATCGTGGATCCTCATACCAGATGGAAAGGGTCAACAACGCAGTAGCGAGCTGCCCTTGCTGCAGTTGGATCTTTGCCGATTTTATTGCTGTGGTGAATGCAAGATCTTGACTTAGATTGAATTTATTTTCGACTGATGTTACGGCGGCATCGACCGCAACGGGCCGCGACAGGTCCGGGGCATCGTCCGTACTGGTGATATTCACGTCTGCAGGTAATGCCGTTGCAGGTCGACCAGTTGTGGGTGCTGTTTGGGCTGTGCTCC
>CEVF01153700.1_pt1 | contig 29210 bp, 23 predicted proteins | sample 356441 | NCBI WGS metagenome assembly CEVF01 (sample SAMEA2622765, study PRJEB7988) | marine metagenome | biome: marine biome (ENVO:00000447); feature: surface water layer (ENVO:00002042); material: "saline water (ENVO:00002010), including plankton (ENVO:xxxxxxxx)" | depth 5 m | reverse complement strand
GCGGATCCTCGCCTATGCCTCATGCAGCAAACTCGAGAGAAGTTCCACCGCGTCGTTGAGCTTTGACGATTTGACCAAATCCAAGGCAGCGTCAAGAACTTCCGCTTGCGTTGGAGTGAATGGCACCGCGACACCATGCGCAGGAACTCGACCTACCGAACGCAGAACGATCTGCTCACACAATTGTTGCACGCCATTGGAGGCAATCGCGACCGTCGGCACCCCATCCGGACGATCACCCTGATGGTGCTGGATCAAATCCTGTTTGTTATGCACCACAAGAACATTTTCAAATTGGGACCGCCATTGGTCCTGTTCCTCCGTCCAACCACAAGATGCATCCGCTACGAGCAGCACGAGATCAGACCGGGATGCTTGCTGTAGGGCCAGGGTCATACCTTTTGTCTCCAGAGGTCCTCCCCCAGAGCGCAACCCAGCAGTGTCGACTAGTTCGATCGGCCATCCTTCCAACGCTGTGCGGGCGGTGAGCAGGTCGCGTGTTGTTCCGGGTTGTGAAAGCACAATCGAGCGTTGATACCCCAATATCGCATTGATCAAACTGCTCTTTCCTGCATTCGGTGAGCCGATTAAAGCAACACTCCACCCGCTTTTCAAATGCTTTCCGAAATTGCTCTGCAATGTCAACTTTTCAAGAACTTGGATAGCCGATGATGAGTTTCGATTAATTAATCGATCGATAATCGTTTGAATTGCATTCTGAAGTGCGCCACGCAGTTGATCAATCAGAATCATCGCAACACGATGTGTTTTCGCTTCGGTGAGTGCGCGTTTCGCCGCGGCCTCGATTGGATTTACCGAATTTTGAACTATCCAATCTTTCCAACTCACTAATTCGCAGCCTTCTGCCAGGAACGACTCCACGAGTAGATCCCGAGATAGAATGCCACCATGGCATTGAATTTCAATAGCATCATCACTGCCGATACTCACCACCACTTCTTCGCCGTCAGCCTGTTTCCAATGGCCAAAAACAGGTTCACCCGCACGAAGGCGATTCCACCCCTGTGCACCGCCCGGTTGAAAAAGACGCTCCAAAATATTTTGGGTGCCGCGACCCTCCGCCCGCAAACACGCGAGCGCCGAGTAACCCGCCGCAGAGAGAGGTATGATCCGATTCACGTCGACATTATCCCATGCATTTTCAAATACCGCGCTGAGCTTTGCGATTGGAATCTACAGCGACTTTAATGCCCGAAAGGATTAAATAAGGTTCGCAGCGAACCTCCACGTCCAATGCCTCTGCCACAATCGACGCATTGCCTCCGGTCACAATGACCATCGGGTCGTTCGACATGCCCGTTCGCATTTCATCAATTAACATCCGCAACGCGCCAACCGTGCCCCAGTAGATGCCACTTGAAATCGCTTCTTCCGTAGATCGACCAACCGGTGGGGGCGGGAGTTCCCCCGTGAGGGCAACACGAGGCAAACGATCAGTAAAGTCATGCAACGCACGAGCACTCATCTGAATGCCCGGAAGAATTGCTCCACCATGGAAACTACCCTGTGAGGAAATCACATCAACCGTAATGGCGGACCCCAGATCAATCACGATACACGGGCAATTGGGCGGGCGCACACAATTTGCCGCCACGGCACCCAGGAGGCGATCAATCCCGATCGCTGCCGGATCGGGTATTTCTATCCCAAGCGTCAAGTCCTTGAAATCCAGGAAACGATTTGAAGGTTTGTCCGGTTCGCTCTCCAACCAAACTTGTAAGGCACGGGATGCTCGGTCACAAACACTCCCGACAATCCAATCGAAATCAGCCGGTTGCATTGGAGCAAGCCACAGGGCCAATTCCATCGGATCCCAATCTTGGGACTGCAGGGCGAGTGTCCGATTCGGCTGTGGCAACTGATTACCACCTAGCTCAGCATTGTTTTGTGGAAATAGCCCTGCCATGATTTGGCTGTTACCCACATCGATCGCCATTAAAGGTTTATCGCGAATAGTATTCATGACTCTGTTGACACTTGATCAAGTTGCCTAAGAACGGCATGCATTAGCCGATCTAAACCAGCACCGGTCACTGCTGAAATTCCCAAAACCTCGCGCCCAAGGTGCTCTGCAAGCTCCATCCGGATATGCTCTGCCTCCGGTAATTCTGATTTTGTGACCGCAATAATTTCCGGACGCGTTGCAAGATCTTCCTGATACTGGGCAAGTTCGCTACGGATGGCTCGATAATTATCCAAGGGCATTGTCTGATCACTTGGGGTCGGCTCCACTAAGTGAATAAACACACGTGTTCTCTCGACATGCCTCAAAAATTCTAATCCCAAGCCAATTCCCTGGTGCGCACCCTCGATCAGCCCGGGAATATCGGCCAGGACGAAAGACCGATCCCGATCGACATCAACCCGTCCCAACTGAGGCCGTTTTGTGGTGAATGGATAGTCGGCAATGGCGGGTTTGGCGCGTGAAAGACGCGCTAGAAGGGTGCTCTTTCCTGCATTGGGCTTGCCGACAAGCCCGACATCCGCAATGACTTTTAACTCCAGCACCAGCCTTCTTAACTCTGCGTCCCCGCCACGTGTAAACTGACGGGGAGCGCGATTGGTGGACGATTTAAAGTGTGCATTTCCTTTGCCACCCTTCCCGCCCTTTGCCGCGATCACCGAATCACCAGCCTGTTTCAAATCTTTCAGGACGTAATCATCTTCGGCATCACGCACCACGGTTCCCGGCGGAACTTCAATGACCGTATCCTCACCGCTACGACCGTGCCGATTATTTCCCTGGCCTGCCGATCCGGCTCGTGCCCGCCAGTGTTTTCGATGTGCTGCCACGGCTAGATGATCGACACCCTCTGAAGCACGGATCACCACGCTCCCCCCTCGTCCCCCGTCACCGCCGTCGGGGCCACCACGGGGAATAAATCTTTCCCGACGGAAACTTAGGCATCCATCGCCACCACGTCCGGCTTCCACCTCAATTTGAACTCGGTCGACAAACATTCTGCCTAGTCCATAAAAAAAGGGATGCCATTGAGACATCCCTATCATTTTCAAATTTCATCGTCCTCGGGTCCCCGAGGGGCCTGGGAGAATTTCCACTAGCCGTTTAGCACGTTTACGCGACGACCCTTACGATCGAATTTGACGAAACCCTCAACAAGTGCAAACAGGGTGTAATCTTTACCCTGACCAACACCGGATCCAGCATGAAATTTATTGCCGACTTGCCGGACCAGAATATTGCCCGCACGCACGTGCTGGCCACCAAATCGTTTTACCCCGCGACGCTGCGCGTTGGAATCACGACCATTGCGGCTCGAGCCTTGACCTTTCTTATGTGCCATTTCACATCACCTATTTTTTGTTGCAATAATCATGTGCTGCGTGGGAATCGCCCGCTCGCCTTTGCCGGATAGTGACACGCAGCCAAAGGACGCAGACTACAACGAGTGTCCGCAACCGAGATCCCCAGTATGGCTGAACGCCGCGCGGGGCGTCAAGCGGCTAAAGCCGTTCCCCGAGGACGGCCCCCAGCAAAAATACAAAAAGGGGGGATTTCTCCAACACCTGGAATTATCATTTCAAAACCAGATGCTTTGCTTGCTCTACTCGCCTACCGCGAACCCTTTTCGAAAGGCTTCATTTCCAAATACCAATGCGAGTTTCGCATCCCCAGTGGCCTGATCAACCTTTTTGCGGCAGTTTTTACAACAAAAGGCAACCGGAATTCCATCCACTTCCAAAGCTGTGCCCTGCTTTACTTTTCCGCCGCTGATAGGACACTTCTCCTGAATCGCCTGACCGGTTTTAACAAGCTGTTCATTCGCTTTCACCGAGTACTTGTCAGAATCAGCCGCGAAGGCCTTAAGGCAATTTTTGCAACAAAAATAGACTTCACCGCCATGATACTCGGTCGCAACTTTCGTCGCTGGTTTTCCTGAGACCGGACAGACGGCAGCCTCATCTGCATCCGCTACGGTTACGATGGAGATAAAACCTGAGAGCAAAAAGGTGAAGATAAAAACGATTAAATTTTTCATACTTTATATCCTTGGTGGAGGTGACATCGCCTTGGAATGGCCGAGGGAAAAAGCGGGTAGGGTAGTAAGTGCCTCCATCTATTTGGCTATAAATGGCTACCGACGGCCCAAGCTTAACGGAATCCACTGCCGGTGAAAATGGGGAATTGAGTCTTGCAATCGGGCGTTGTATTTAATCGTCCGAGCTTTCCGCATCAATCTGCTCGAATGATTCCTTCACCGCAAGTAAAGCATTGGTGGCAGCTGGGAATCCGCAGTAGGCAATCATTTGTGTCACGACTTCCACAATTTCCTCTCTGGATGCACCGCAGTTCAGTGCTGCCTTTACATGCACTCGCAATTCCGGAAGCGCGTGCCCTAACACCGTGAGTGCCGTCACGGCGCAAAGTTCGCGCGTTTTATCGTCAAGCACATCTCGGGGATAGAGTTCACCAAAGGGAAATTCGACATTGATTTTAGCAAATTCCGAAGAGACTTCATTAATTTTCGCAAGATACTGGTCGGCCTCGGGCGTTCCCAGATGCCGGCGCATTTCTGCCAGCCCCATGCGGTAACGTTCGCTCACCATCGTTCAGTCTCCTCGGTATGTTACGGGACCCTGCCTGAAAACACTCCGCACGCTTTAACAAGGCTCATCGGCCCAGTGCCCTGAAGCAAGAAAAAAAAGGCGACAGCTGTTAAGACAAAATTTTTCTCCGCCGAGGTGACATGGCCAACGACGCCTAGGGTAATGACGCTTTCCAGAGACTCCTGGTCACTCGCCGTCGCTCCAGCAGAGAGGTGCGTCCGTTTGAGACGATCTGCCAGGCGGTAGTGCAGCAGAGCCCCTCCCAAATTAAATGCAATAAGCCCCAAGGCCGCATATTGACCATAGATACCAAGCAGAAGGGCTAACGACCCGAATATCATCAGAACCAAAGAACCGAAAGCGAATAATGCGGGCCGCCAGGAAAAAATCAGTGCGGTTGTTTCGACCGTTGTTTCCCAATTTTTAATCAACCCGTACGCCGGGTAAAGAAACATCCACGCATACGCTGCCCGTAACACCAACCACGCACACACATCTGCAGTCATTCCTTCAACCGACATATTTTGTCACTCCTTAAGAGGCATCCTATCGCAACATCGATCCTGTGCATTGCGTCCAATGCGGGTACCACTCTTGTAAAATGTTCGCCACCTCAGGCCGACGCTATTGAGCACCTCCCAGTGAAATCAGATTCGACTCTGTCCGCAAGTAAAGACGCCCGTCCGCCACCGCGGGCGTTGCGCGGCTTGGTTCTCCCAAATCATTCTTGGCACGTAATTTAAATTTTTTATCGGCCGCCAACACAACGACTTTTCCATCTTCGGTAATCGCATAGAGATTGGATCCAATACAAATTGGCGAACCTGAAAACCCCCGGCCCACCCGTTGACGCCAACGCAGCTTGCCATCAGCAAGGTCGTGACAACTCACCACTCCCCCGTCGTGCCAGACAAATATCCAATCCTGATGGGTGATCGGGGTCACTACGTATGGCGCTGATTTTCTAATTTCATATGCAACCTCCGGTTTTCGAGAGCCGCCATCACCTGGTCGGACTGCGACTAGTGACTCGCCACTTCCTCCCTGACCGCTACTGCCGAAAACTAGGCCTCCGGCAACAATGGGGCTGCTCACGCATCTTTTATTGAAAACATCAATTGACCAAAGGGGGTCGCCCGTTTTTGGATTGATCCCTGTCATACCGTGGGCCGTGCTATTGAAAATTAGCTGCTCCGTTCCATCCTTCAATTGCAGAACGCAAGGGACCGAATAGGCGGTCTGCACACCGCCTTCACGACGCCGACGCCACCTCTCCTCTCCGGTTTTTCGATCGTAAGCAGCAAGAAAGCTCTCCCCGAGCTGTTCATTAGCAACAATCACCATGTCACGGTACACGATCGGCGACATCGCAAATCCGTGCTGACTTTTAAACCCGCCAAGATCAATGCGCCAAACAGTTCGACCATCCTCAAGATCAAGCGCGATCAAATGATATGCCCGGGGCGTAGCCCACATAAAATATATGTGTCGCGTATCGAGTGCAGGAGTGCTCGAGGCATAACTATTACGTGTATGCAAATGATGTGTTGCAGAGGGAAATTCGCGACTCCAGATTTGACTACCGTCGGAAGCACGCAAACAAATAACGTAACGAGTGGCCCCTTCGGGGTCGCCACTTGTTACTACGATGCGATCTTCAGAAATCACCGGCGAAGAGTGGCCGATGCCGGGTAACGGGACCTGCCAGTTGTAATCCTTGGCCGTCCATTCAACGGGAATTGTGGTTGCATCGCTCTGACCTGCACCATTGACGCCGCGAAATCTCAACCAGTCTTCTGATCCATCGATCTCCGTCCCGATATTCACAGCAACCGTAACCATTATAATCGCGATCATCCAGCATGGAGGAAACAGAGCTTGTCTTGAGCGATCGCCGTGGAGCATCATCCGCACTTACAAATCCTCCTTGCCGCTCTCTTCCGAACCACTTGCCATCGTGGAGGCGGGGGTCAGATGATAACCATACTTATTGCCGTAACTAGCCCATCGTACTGCAATCGCCCGCTCAATTTCCGGATCCAGTGTATGCCGGTTGACGCGGTAATCGCGTTGCTTTTCCACATATTCCTCAACCGCCGGGCGAATGTTCTCGAAATCTCCCAAGTCCAAATCTCGGTAGATCCGGCGAATTTGACCCATCGGGTCTTTCACTAAATCCTCGTATCGAACATCGCAGATTTGGTTATTAGCAATGCTGTTTCGCTGACTTTCAAAGCCCTCATACATCATTACCAAGGAACGCAAAATGTATTCGTCCAAGTCCCGATGGTGCGGTCGCTGGAATGTCTGTGAGTGATCAAGTGATTGCCAGGTCCGTTTGGTAGACGGAAATAAAGACCGTGGATCACGAACGATATGGATAAATTTGGCCCCTGGAAATATCTCCGAGAGGACGCCAATTTGTCCCGTGTGCGGGGGCGATTTCAATATTAACGGTTTTTTTTTGGCGTACGTGAGCGACTTTACAAAGGTTTTCATCCCCCAGCGGAAACGATCCAGATCTTTTTGACTCACCCCCTCCATGTTGAGAAATTCATTGAATGGTGGGGGATGATTCGGAAAAGCTAAACGAAAATACGGCGTGGGACAATCAAGACCACAAAGCGCGATATCGTCTTCCTGCGGCCGCTCAAATCCGATTTGCATATTATCCATCGGCCTTTTTTCCGGCAATAAAAACCAGAAGATCTTCGGCAAGATGCGGCTCGTCGTGACAAAATGGTGCGGCGCAAAACAATCATAGGTCGTGGCATAGGCAAAGCGTTGATCGCGTACCATTAACTCGTGAAGATAGGTCGTACCACTCCGCCAATGGCCGATAATAAAAATTGGCGGTTGCTTTAAAGACACCGCTTCAATTTTTTTCCCATGCAAACAATGCTGCAGCAGGGACAGAGTGGAATTGATCACGCCACAGATGAGTACCGTGAACACCATACCCCAGCGGTAGGGATGAACGCGGAACTGGTTGCGGGCAAGTAATCGGAGGGCCGAAAAAAAACGCATCCCGTGCCAGAAACGTGGGGTCCGCTGAGGATACGTGTTCACGTCCGAGGGGCCTTTCGCTTTAGCTGCTTTGGCATCGGCAGGCATCACACGCACCATTTTGTTCGTACAGGTTCGGTCAAAATCGATTTGGCAAGAAAGAGGTCAATCATCAATCGGCGGCATGGAAAACGTTCAGAATGTATTTGGAAATCGACACGCACGCGAACTAATAGCAGGCTCTATAATCGCCGAAGCAATATACCACTGCGTGCAGGGAGAATGAACCTTTGTTCTCTAGCGAAGCGACAGGGTTGCCAACTGCAAAGAGCACTTACGTTAGAAAAAAGTGTCTTTAAAAAACTCGCTTTTTCCCAGTTTGTGCGGCTCCTCGCCATCAAAATGTAATCGGTGCACGCTATGAAAATAAACCAAAATTACACCAAATGCGTAATGTGGAGAGCGTGCTGTGTGAACGATGAGCTTGTTTTACACGCTTTTTGACTATATCATCGGGCGGCTGTGTTTAAGGCCTTGGTAAGAAACAAGTTAAATGCAGAAATCGTCCGGTCACCATGTTGGTACAAAGGATGGGCTCCATTGATAGTAGGTGTCCAAATCATAACGTTGCTCAGTTAGGCCTTTGCTAGGACTGTTGCTCCCCCTACAAATTGTTGCTTAACAGTTTTCTTTCTGATGACAAAAATTTCAATTTCTCGAATAACACCTCCTCCAAAACAATCCCCCGGTCACGCACCATGAAGCAACATATTCTGATCATCACACTGGTCGTATCACTATTCACCGGTTTGGGCCAATTTTCGGCGGCCTCACCTACAGCCCCCACGGCCCGTGACAAACAGGTGGCAACGGCCGTCGCGGCTTTCTTGAGCACCGCCCACCTCAACCGGCAGGGATTCGATGAACTTAACGATGAGATTTCCGAGCGGTGGATCAACGCCTACTTGAAATCGCTTGATCCCCGCAAAATGTATTTTCTCCAAGCGGATGTCGATCAGTTTTACAAAAACAAACATCAACTTGACGACATGATCAAGAGGCACAACATCCGCTTCGCATATGATGTGTATCAGACTTACCTACAAAGGTTGGCTGAACGAGAGGCGGTCATCCACGAACTGATCGACATGGAGCATGACTTTACAGTTGATGAATCGCTTGATACTGACTTTGAAAATCGCGGTTATCCGAAGAATTCTGCGGATGCGCGCGAGCTTTGGCGAAAGCAAATCAAATACGATTTTCTACTGCAGAAGGCCGCCGAGACAGAGATTGACGATGCAAGAAAGAAATTGCGGCGTCGTTACGATACTTTTGTAGAGAATCGCAAGCAGATGGATGGCAACGAGCTGCTGGAAACTTACCTAAACGCTCTGACATCGTCTTACGACCCACACACCAGTTACATGTCGCCCACCACGCTGGAGAACTTTGTAATCAGCATGCGACTGCAGCTGGAGGGCATTGGCGCAGCGCTTCAAATGATGGATGGCCATACGGTCATTTCGAAAGTGATTCCGGGCGGCGCTGCCGACAAAGACGGCAGGCTCAAGCCAGAAGACACCATCATTGGTGTAGGTCAGGGTGTAGATGGAGAGATTGAAGATGTCGTGGGTATGCGGCTGAATGACGTGGTAAAAAAAATCCGCGGCAAAAAGGGGACGATTGTTCGGTTGCAGGTCACGCCGGGAGGCAAGGGAGAACCCAAAATATACGACATCACTCGGGCGCAAATCGAGTTGAAAGATAGCGCTGCACAGGCCGAAGTAATCGAAAGCGGGAAAAAGCCTGATGGAAATCCATACCGCGTGGGGGTAATCGATTTACCGAGTTTTTACATGGATATGGAAGCTGCGAGGAATGGAAACGAGAATTTCAGAAGTACTACCCGCGACGTGCGAAAACTACTCGATGAGTTTCGTAAGGATAACGTGGACGTTGTCATCCTAGACCTTCGTCGCAATGGGGGTGGCAGTCTGACCGAGGCGATCAATCTCACGGGTCTTTTTATTGACCAGGGTCCGATCGTGCGGGTGAAAGATGCGGATGGTAACGTGCAATCTTACGATGATACTGACGCGGGCGTTTCGTGGAGCAAACCGTTGGTTGTACTAACCAGCAAATTCAGCGCCAGTGCAAGTGAGATTTTTGCCGGCGCTATCCAAGATTACCGCCGCGGTTTAGTGGTTGGTGATTATGCGACCCATGGCAAGGGGACAGTGCAAACATTGCAAGATGTTGGCCAGCGTCTATTCCGTATCCAGAAGCCACCGAAGCTAGGCGCACTGAAAGTGACAATGCAGCAATTTTATCGTCCCAACGGTGACAGCACCCAGAATCGTGGCGTTCTTTCCGATATTGAATTGCCGTCAGTGACCACCCATCTAGATGTCGGTGAGAGCGACCTGGACCACTCCGTAGCTTTCGATCAAGTTGCCTCAGCGCCTTTTGAAAAATTAGCGCTGATCGACAACACCCTTCTTGAGCGGATTCGCAAGCGGTCGAAAGCACGACGGGAAGATTCGGAAGACTTCCAAAAGGTCGAGAAAACAATTGCCAAGTACCTGGAACAAAAAGACCGCAAGAGTGTCTCGTTGAAAGAGGACGTTTTTATGGCGGACCGCGACGATGCGGAGGAAGACGCACTGAAGGATGCGTTTGAGGATGACGATGACCAAGTGATTGATCGAAATTTCTACTTTGATGAGGCACTTGCGATAGCCCTGGACTACACGCAGTTGCTTAAGAATGGTCAGTTTGCCAACACCGAAGATTCAGAGCAGGAATCCGAGAACCCGAAGCTGCAAGCGGGTGTGCAGACTCGCTAGCGGTGAACTCAGGTCAGTTTCAACGATCCGCGACTCCCATCGCGATGCACGGAATCCTGTTCGCGCCAAGTCGCCTCCCGCAGCAACGATCGGCCAAAACATTTTGGTTGAAGATTTGGCGCGATTGTTTTACAAGTCTGGCTATGAAATAAGCGAATTATTCTCTTTTGGACAGACCATCGGCAGATGATGCAACTCATAGCTGGCATGATCTGCAATCAGATTGTAGCACCGCCTTGCAAGCAATAAGCTTGGTCGAATTAGCGTCGCATACGTTCTGTTAAGCCTCCCTCAAGCACTTCCATCGGGTGCTTGACGGCATCAAAGACCCCGAAAGTTGCAAGGCTTTTGTTTTCGGTCAAAGGGATAAACGTAATCCGTCATAAGCAAGGCCCACTCCCTCAGGTAGATCGGCTTCGGTTTGCACATGTTCAAGATCGTGACTGATGTGGGTGAGCAGTGCCCGTTTAGGTTTTAATTGCTCAATCACCGCTAGCGACTCCTCGACACAAAAGTGTGTTGCATGGGGTTTTTTTCGCAATGCATCCAGCACCAGCACCTCCAGGCCCTCGAGTAATGGCATAGTTTCGTCAGGAATTCTGTTTGTGTCCGTACAGTAAGCGATATTTCCGATGCGGAATCCCATCACTTTAAAAGCGCCATGCAATAATCTGAAACCGATAATTTCTGCACCCAATACAGAAAATCCGCCGGGTTGGATAGCACGAAATTCAAGTTGTGGAATTGCACCCGGATGCGATGCCGGATGATCATTGAACGCATAGTCAAACGATTTGCGGATTCGCTCCTCGACATAGGCTTCGCAATACAATGGAACAGGATGACCTAGGTAAAAAGGAAATAACCTCAAGTCATCCAGACCCATTACGTGGTCGGCGTGTTCGTGAGTGAAAACAACCGCATCAATCACACCGATATTTTCACGTAGCAATTGCATTCTCAAATCAGGTGTCGTGTCAATTAAAAGATTTCCCTCGGGTAGCCCGAGAGCAATACTGGCCCTGAAACGTTTATTTTTGGGATTGTCACTGGTGCACACCTCGCACCCGCAACCGATTGCGGGAACGCCCACCGAAGTTCCGGTGCCGAGAAAAATAAGCTCTCCTCGAAAATCGGTGGTTTTTACCTGTTTCCCCATCGTCGCAAAAATCCCCCAATCACAAACCAAGAGCCCTCGGTCAACGATGTAGCAAGCAAAGCCCACTGGTTTTGATTCGTTGTTGACCTGTTTACGCAATCTCTATAGACTTCCTCAAGGGTTTATCTTAGCCGAGAACTGCGACAAACCCCACGTGGGCCATGCAGCCGTTGGCTGTATTTCTTTTTGTCGACAGTTCCTACCACTGCAAACCACTGCATCTCGGTCCCCGATGGAAATATTAGAACGAATTTGGGAATTTCTGAGCGGCTTCTTCAGCGGAATTCTGCGTCGCTTCGAAAAATCTGTAACTGCAATCTTCGGCTCTTCTAACGAGCGGATGATCAAACGGCTCTACAGTCGAGTCGAAGCGATCAACGCAATGGAACCGCGCTATCAAGCGATGAGCGATGCGGAACTTCGCGAGCAAACCGCTTTGTTTCGCGAGCGCCTTTCCCGAGGTGAAACGCTTGATGAAATCTTAGAAGAGGCCTTTGCCGTTTGCCGGGAGGCTGGCCGCCGGTATTTAAATATGCGTCATTACGACGTGCAATTAATTGGCGGCATGATTCTGCATAGCGGGGCAATCGCTGAAATGGTCACCGGCGAGGGCAAGACGCTGGTCGCAACACTGCCAGCCTATTTGAATGCCCTGGCTGGAAGTGTGCACGTTGTTACCGTGAATGACTACCTTGCCCGCCGTGATATGGAGTGGATGGGACCCTTACATATGGCCTTAGGTCTGACGGTTGGCGCGATCCAAAGCGGTATGGAGCCGTCAGCCCGCCAGCAATCTTATGAGTGCGATATCACCTACGGGACAAATAATGAATTCGGATTTGATTATCTGCGTGACAACATGCGGACCGCAGCAAGAGACGACGATCAATTTTCCAAATATCAACAGCAGTGCCAGGGCCCACTAAATTTTGCAATCATCGACGAAGTTGACAATATTTTGATCGATGAAGCGCGGACACCGTTGATTATTTCAGGCCAAGCCCATTCCGATATCCGTCGATATTCCGAGGCGGACCGTATCGCCCGACAACTAAAAAAAGAAACGCATTTTTCTGTAAGTGAAAAAGACCACTCGGCACATCTCACCGATACCGGCGTGAGAGAGGCAGAAAAACTTGCCGGGGTTGAGAGTTTCTACACCGCAGGGAATATGGAGTGGCCTCACCTGATCGATAACGCGCTCAAAGCACATTATCTCTACAAGCGTGATGTGAACTACGTAGTGAAAGAGGGCGCTGTCATAATTGTTGACGAGTTTACTGGGCGATTAATGGAGGGACGCCAGTGGAGCGATGGGCTGCATCAGGCAGTGGAGGCAAAAGAGGGTGTACAGATTAAAGAAGAGACCCAGACTCTTGCTACCATCACACTGCAAAACTTTTTCAAGCTCTACAACAAGCTGAGTGGTATGACCGGTACAGCTATGACCGAGGCGGGCGAGTTTTGGAAAATTTACGAACTGGATGTGGTGGCAATCCCAACAAACCGTAAGCTGCAGCGGATCGAACACCCCGATACCATTTACCGCACCGAACAAGAGAAATTTGCGGCCATGGCTGATGAGATCGAGCAACTGCACCGATGGGACACGCTCTACCTGCGTAGTGGTCACGCATGTATCGGAGAAATTATCGGGGAAACCGATCAGCAGATTGATTTCAAAAAACAGGGATCGAAAACCAGTGAACCCGTCTCCAAGGAAAGCATACGATCTATCCAAAGAAAGGGGCGGCCGATTCTGGTCGGAACGGTTTCGATTGAAAAGAGCGAGCATCTCGGATCGCTGCTGAATAAGCGAGGCGTGAAACATGAAGTACTCAACGCCAAGCAACACAAACGGGAAGCTGATATCGTCGCTCAGGCGGGCCGCCTGGGTGCGGTAACGATAGCCACCAACATGGCGGGGCGTGGTACAGACATCGTTTTGGGAGGAAATCCGGAAACGATGGCCTGGGCGCAACTGCAGCACAAATATGAAACTCGACTCGACGTTCCGGGGGAGGAATGGGAGGCATTGGTCAGCTCAATTCGTCACGATGAGAAAATGGAATCTCAGGGTGAATATATCCGTACCCTTGGTGGACTGCATATTATCGGCACCGAGCGACACGAGGCACGACGCATCGATCTGCAACTTCGCGGACGCAGTGGTCGTCAGGGTGATCCGGGGAGTAGCCGATTCTATTTATCACTTGAGGATGATTTGATGCGTATTTTTGCCGGCGAATGGGTCCGCACTTGGCTCACTCGACTCGGTATGCAGGAAGGAGAGGCAATTGAAAGCAAAATGGTTTCCCGGCGTATCGAAGGGGCGCAAAAGAAGGTTGAGGAGCGAAACTTTGAGATACGAAAAAACTTACTCGAATACGACGAGGTGATGGATGAACAACGGAAGCGGGTCTATGACTACCGGCAAAAAATTCTAGATGGCGAAAACTGCAAAACTCTGATTTTGGAAATGCTTGTTGCCGAAATAGATAAACATCTGAGCGAGTTTTTAGACCGCGACTTCGGCACCGAATCCTTTGCGGCCTGGGCGAGTGGCCGCTTGGGCCTGGACCTTGACCATCGCGACTTCCGCGAAATGGATTTCAAATCGGCAGAGGCTTTCGCGAAAGATGAGGCAGATCGGGCATCCGAGTCGCAGGTGCTGGATGCTATCGAGGAGAACTTGCCTGAGCAGGAAGATCCGAGCGAGTGGAATTGGGCTGCACTTGCAAAGTTTGCCAATGCTCGTTGGCAACTTTCACTTCGAGATCGTGATTTGAAAAAAATCGGCCGGGATCACGTCGACACGTTTTTAATTGAAAAGGCGAGGGCGGCGGTCGATAAGATAAATCTTGATGAGGGTGCCGCCTATTTAGATAAAGACTACGGATTAAAAACCGCGATCAATTGGGTCCAATATAAGTTCGGGCTGACATTGCCAGATGAAGAATTTCGAGGCATGGAATCTCACGATTTCAAAGAGCGGGTTCTCGACCTCGCCAAAACCACTTACTCGCAAAAAGAGATTGAGTTTCCGGTGATGGGTGGACTTCTTCACTATACGACACGCGATGCAAGCGGAAATCGACGGTATGATCGCGAGCAATTAATTGAGTGGGCACGCGATCGTTTCGGAGTCAAGTTGGATTTGGAAGATTTGCGATCAAAACAACGCGATGAAATTCGCGAGGTACTCCTCGCGCAAAGTCGCGAACATCATGAATGCGGACAAACTCTCGCGGAAGCAATGAGCTCGCACGTGGATGCTGCTCTCGGCGGTGAACATACCGGTGTTACCAGTTTAATAATGTGGGCAAAAGAAAATTTGGACGTAACATGGGATGCCGAGCAGATAATGCGTTGGGACGAACCGCAACTGCAGCACGCGGTGGAATCTGCCTGGCAAGACCGCTACTGCCCTGAAATCCGCCGAATGGAACGATCGCTCACCCTGCAAATTCTTGATTCAGCTTGGAAAGACCATCTACTGGCGATGGACCATCTACGCAGTAGCGTTGGGCTTCGAGGCTATGCCCAGGTTGATCCCAAGGTGGAGTATAAACGGGAAGGTATGCGAACCTTTGAGGCCATGTGGCAATCGATTCAGGAACGGGTAACGGACCTGGTCTTTCGCATGGAACAGCTGGATGATGACTTTGTTAGTGCCACCTGGGTGGAAACAGCGGCAACGCACGATGCGGCAAAGTCGGCGGCCTCGCTTGCGGATGAAGAACACGGCAGCGAAGTAAATGAAGTTGGAGAAGGCGAGAAAATTGAGCCGATACGTAACCGAAAAGAACGAATCGGTCGTAATGCACCTTGCCCGTGCGGAAGTGGAAAAAAATATAAAAACTGCTGCATGCGAAGCAGCAGCAGCGCTCAGCAACCGATGGGATCACGCTGAAACGAATGGTAGGTCGCTATTGCGGTCCACTTAACGGTTTAGCACGATCAGAATCAAGGATGACGGCATGTGGGGATACGGGCTCAACCTCTGTTATGTGTTTCTGCTCTGTGTGCTATCTCCCTATCTGATATACACCGCCTTTCGAAAAAAAAAATATCGAGACGGATGGGCGGAAAAATTCCTCGGCTTGTGCCCGCAACGCTCAGGCCCTGAACCATGCATTTGGCTCCACGCAGTCAGTGTGGGTGAGGTTCAACTACTGGCACCACTTATTCAGCAACTCGAAGAACGGGATCCCTTGATCCAGTGTGTGATCTCGACGACCACCCGGACAGGAAGGGCCCTGGCAGAACAAAAATATCCTCGGCACTTAGTTTTTTATTGTCCTCTCGATTTCACCTGGGCAGTCCGCAAAGCTATCGATCGGATCCGACCCGATTTGCTCGTGCTGAGTGAACTCGAATTATGGCCTAATCTTATCTTTTCGGCACATCGCTCAGGTATTCCCACGATGTTGATCAACGGGCGACTGAGTGAAAAAAGCTTTCGCGGATATTGTCGTCTGCAACCGCTTGTGAAAAAAATGCTGAAGTGTCTGCAGCAGATTGCCGTTCAAAACGGTGAGTACGCCGAGCGGTTTCTTAGGTTGGGCGCAACATCTGAGCAGGTTCGAATTACAGGGTCGATCAAATTCGATGGTGCCGAGTCGGATCGCTCAAACCCCAAGACTCAAAATCTTTCAAAAATTGCCCATTTCAGTGGTGACGACATTATTTTCCTTGCTGGAAGCACACAACATCCGGAAGAATCACTCGCGATCGAAACATTCCGCATCCTGCAGGATGAATATCCGAAACTTAAGCTGATCTTGGTCCCACGGCACCCTGAGCGATTCGAGGAGGTCGGAAAACGACTCGATGCAGCAAAACTTCGTTGGCAGCGGCGCACATTGCTCTCACCTAACGAAGTTCCATCGGAGAAAACGAGGATTCTTCTTGTCGACACGGTGGGAGAATTGGGATCCTGGTGGGGACGGGCAGACATCGGATTTGTGGGCGGAAGTTTTGGTTCGCGTGGCGGACAGAACATGATTGAGCCAGCGGCGTATGGTGTGGCGATTTGTTTCGGACCTCACACCCACAATTTTCGCGATGTCGTGACAGCGCTAAAATCGGTCGATGCAGCAGCGATCGTTGCAAGTGGCGAAGAGCTGACCGATTTTGTCCGTCACTGCATCCGCGATGCTGAGTATCGCAAAATGATGGGGCAGCGTGCAAATTCACTGGTTGCCGCCAGTCGCGGAGCGACTGAACAAACGGTAACCTGTCTGTTAGCAGCGGGCGGCCTCTCAGAAAAATTGTTATCTGGGTCAACAGCTGCCTAACAAAACCCGATCTGATCCTCTTGCGCGAGTGCCTCGCTTTGCCCGAGCTTCCTGAAGTCGAAACGATGTGCCGGGGCATTGCTCCTTGTTTAGGAACCACCATCCGGACCATTGAACGACCCCGTTGTCACCTGAAACCCATTCAAATACGCCCACTGATTGGCACCCTGAGAAAAAAACTCTGCGGAGCTCAGATTCAATCGGTCGAGCGCCTCGGGAAACGGGTCGTTCTGTGTACCGATCGGAACACTTTTCTGGTGTTCGAACCCCGCATGACCGGTTTGTTGCTGCTGTCGGATCCCCCGAACGCTGAGCACTTGCGGCTACGTATTGGCGTCACAAAGAGTGGCCGACGGGGACAACGCATGGATCTGCTCTTTTGGGATCGTCGCGGACTGGGAACTGTACAGCTCCTAAACTCTTCTGCGTATGACGCGCTCCGTCACGGTGGTAAGCTGGGCCCTGACGCGTTACAAATGACGCCCTCTCTGTATCGACAGCAATTGGGCCAAAGTCGCCAAGCCATCAAAGTGGCCCTTTTGGATCAGAAGCGGCTAGCCGGCATTGGGAATCTTTATGCTGCGGAAATTTTGCTGCTGGCAGGCATTCATCCGGGACAGAAATGTATCCACTTAACCGATCAAGATTGGCGCAATTTGTCGTCAGCAACACGGCGAGTGCTTCGCCAGGCGATACGTTATGAGGGTTCGACCCTAAGCGATGGCACCTACCGAAATGCCTTGAACAAAAAAGGGCGCTATCAGAATCATCACCGCGTCTACGGACGCGAGGGTAAAACGTGTCGCCGATGTCGTGTTGGCCAAGTCCAGCGGATTGTGCAATGCCAACGTGCGACATTCTACTGCCCCTATTGTCAAGAAGCATGAACTAACGCCAAAGAAGATGTTTGCACCGATTTGAAAATTGCGTTTTAATAAAAGAAAGCGGAAATTTAATCTTGTCCCAAGGAGCGAGCATGTCCGGCATCTTTCAAAACCGTGAACTTTCCCGTCGAGGATTTCTTCAATCAAGTGCGCACACGGCGATGGCAGCCAGTACCCTCTCCTCGACGCTTTGGGCAGAGGAACGTAACGGTAGCAAAGGGGAACCGGAGTCGAACGTAGGGAGACTATTCGACTCGCTGACGGTGGGTCAGAAGAAAAGTGTGTGCTTTGACTGGAACTACCAGGATCCACAGCGAGGTCTCTTGCGAACCTTTATTGCGAATAATTGGAATATCACTCGTCCCGAGGTCAAAAGTGAATTTTATACACTCGAGCAGCAGGCATTGATTCGCGATATTTTTGAAGGCATCATCCAACCTGATTGGCATGCACGCTTTGATAAGCAACTTGAGGATGACTCGGGTGGATTCGGGCATGACCAATCCATTGCCATTTTTGGTGATCCGCATTCAAACCAATTTGAGTTCGTGCTTACCGGGCGACACATGACGTTGCGTTGCGACGGGAATTCGGCCCCGCATGTTGCCTTTGGCGGCCCGATATTTTACGGTCATGCGGCGAGTGATTTCGATGAAGATGCAGACCACACGGGAAATGTATTTTGGTCGCAAGCGATGGCCGCTAATCGGGTCGCATCCATGCTCTCGGGGCGGCAGCGCGAAAAAGCTTTGTTACCGAATTCACCCGAGGAATCTGCCGTCGAATTTGGTGTAAAAGGTGCTGAGCGACCCGGACTTCCAATCGAAGATCTTTCCAGTGACCAAAGAGAGGCAATGGAGGGAGTTTTGACCAAACTGATCGAACCCTATCGGCAAGTTGATCAACGGGAGGTACGAGATTGTCTAAAGGCGCAGGGCGGACTAGATGCATGCCACTTGGCATTTTATCGTGATGAGGACATCGGGGGCGATGAAGTTTGGGATAATTGGCGATTGGAAGGCCCGGCCTTTGTGTGGTACTTCCGTGGATCGCCCCATGTTCACGTTTGGGTGAATATTGCAGATGATCCTCGAGTGCCACTGAACGCATAAGGCATTCTCAAAGCCCATGCCCAAAGTAACGATCTACCATAATCCACGTTGTTCGAAGAGTCGGCAGACCCTCGAGTTACTGCGTACTCAAGGTGTTGATTTAGAAATAGTCGAATATTTGAAAGACCCTCCCAGCGAATCGATTCTACGCGATTTATCCAAAAAACTCGCGCTCGCGCCGCATGAGATGGTCCGAAAAAAAGAATGTGCCAAACTGGACTTGGCGGAAAATCTCAGTCCCCAGCAATATTTGAAGGAAATTGCGAAACACCCGGTTCTTCTGGAGCGACCGATCGTGGTGTGTGGCAAGCGAGCACGAATCGGGCGACCACCTGAAAACGTGCTGGAAATATTAGATTGATCATCTGCTGGTGCAATGAAAAATGCTTTAGCTCAGGCATCAATCAGACTCACGTATCTGAAAGACAGTCTGCCTCAAATGCCTCAAGGGTTTCAAGGAGACTGTCGCAGGCACTCTGCAGAAGAGATTCATCGTGAATTTTTTTACCCTCTGTGTCAGTCACATAAAACACGTCGACCACTTGATCTAGATAGGTACCGATTTTCGCCGCAATAATCCCCAAATGAAGATCGTGGATTTGTTTTGCCGCGGTATACAATAAACCAAGCCGATCGGGCGCAAATACCTGAAAAATGGTTGCCCTGTCGCTGGTAACATTATCAAACAAAACCCGCGTAGGAAGGCCGGAGAGTGTTGCTTTATCGACCTCTTGTTTGTTCCAGATGCGACGAAATCGGGGAACTTTCTGGCTCGGATTTTTCAAAGATTGCACTAAGCTTTGGCAGATTACCTCAATCCGATCCGCCGGAGTTGATGTGTCTTGTTGTGTATCAATGCCATGGAATCGATCAAGTGCCCAGCCGCTACTCAATGTGTTGATCTGTGCGGAAAGTACTTCGACCCCCTCACTCGCAAGTGCACCCGCCAAACGGTAAAAGGTTCCCGGAACAAGGCCAAGGTGAGCCGCCACAGTAAATTCGGTAACACCCCGATCCGGATAATAAAGACCCCAGGCATCGACATCTTCCGCGGCTAGATTTTGAATCCGCTGCAACGCTTCTACCACCTGTTCCGGTGTTGTCCCGCGGAGATATGTCACCGGTAGGGAGCGAATTGTCTCCGCGACTGCGTGCGCAGAATCACCTAATAGGGTGCTGACTTTGTTGCGTTGTTGTTTTGCCCAGCCCTCGTCACTCTCAAGCGTATCGCCACCGGTTAGATATTTCATGGCCCGCCGATAGAATTGCGTCAACAATTCAATTTTCCAGTCATTCAACACATCCGGACCTACCGCCGCCATGTCTGCGGCAGTCAGCACGTAAAGCATTCGCAGAATCTCTGGCGAGCCAACCTCTACGACAAAACTCTGCATGACTGCCGGGTCATTGATATCGTGCCAAAGCGCAGCTCGAGACATCAGCAGATGTTTGTGAACAAGAAATTCGAGCATCCCTTTCTGGTGCTGCGAAAGCCCGAGGTGAATCGCAGTTTCCCCGGCAATTCTTTTCCCTACGTCGCTATGGTCCTCCACATAACCTTTTCCAAGGTCATGCACCAACAATGCAAGGTGCAGAATTTCTTTTTGTTCGACCTCAAGATAAACTTCTCCCAATGGACCAGGCTGTTGAGTGAATTCAATCGCACGGCGAACTGCCAAAAGGCAATGCTCGTCGACCGTATATTTGTGATATTCGTTGAATTGCAGCATGCCTCTAGCACGAGCAAACGCAGGGACGAATTTTTCAAGAACCCCCATTTCGTGGAGCCGCGCCAGAATGCGTGGCAGCTGGGGTGGCCTCGACAGCAGAGAAAGAAATCGACTGATAGTCTCTTCGGAGACTTCATTGCATGAACTGGCTGCTTTGCGAACGGCCTCCCATGTTTCGTGTGAAATCCGTTTGTCATAAAGTGCCGAGAGTTCGGCGAGACGAAGCACCTCGCTCAAATCAGAAGCGATACGCTCCATGCCCCGTGGCGTGGCTGAAATACGATAGGGACCGACGCGAAAGTCTCCGGCCACACGATGGCTGAACAATACTGAGAGCCAATTGGCCAAATGGGATCTCCGATCAGCATTTGCAAAAAACCGCGTTGAAATATAGCGGACCGCCACGGTGTGTTGAAAATATTCCTGCATGAATTCTTCCACCGGTAGCATTCCTTCAGTCCCTTGATATCCAAAAAATTCGGCCAGTCGCATTTGCTCCGCGCGATCTAATTGATCCTTGGCTTTACCTGCATGGAAATGAGCCTCATTGCGTGTCCGTAATAGAAATTCCATCGCATTTCGCAGAGCGGACTGCTCATCTTTTTCTAGCACTCCTTTCAGCGCTAACCCATCTGGATCACTCGTCCCATACATGCAGAAGCCGATCCATCGTACTAGTTGGATATCACGCAGGCCCCCCCGGGATCGCTTGATGTTCGGCTCAAGCAAATATACAGTCTCACCATATTGGCGACGTTCCTCTCTGCGAGCATCATCGATCGCAGGTAACAGTCTTCGGGCTTGACGATGCGTTATTTTTCGAAGCCTCCCCAAGAGTCGATCGGTCAATTCTGCATTACCGCAAACATGACGTGATTCAACTAACGAGGTGAGTACGAGAGGATCTTCAAGTGAAAGTGCAATCGCCTGCCGTGTAGTCCTCACACTGTGTCCCACGATTAATCCAGTATCGCTTAAGTCTCGCAGCAAACGGATGGCAAGCACCGCAACATGCTCTGCGATCGCTGTCCGATGCAGGATCATCAGGTCGATATCGCTAAACGGAGCAAGATCTCGCCGGCCGTATCCTCCATGGGCAACCAAGGCAACCTGATCTTCTAGCTCACCGAACGTGTCAGGATCTAGTTGAGCAAGATCACTAATCGCCTCCGCGAACAGGACACCTACAACGGTGTCGGCAAGATCTGTCAGTTTCGCACAAACCTGAATACCGGGAGATCCTTGCGCGTGCTGTGCTTGCAGTTTTTGCTGTCCCTTCTGAAGGGATGTTTTGGCGGCCAGCACGACCGGACTGAGCGTTAATCCGTGAGACATGAAGCGAAGAACCCGGTGATAGTAAAACGGGTCACTCCAGCGCGCCATCCGTGCGCAGCGAGAGCGCCCGCCTTGATTTTAACCGGACAAAGAGAAAAACACCTAGAGGGCCTCTTCTCCGGTCTCACCGGTGCGGATGCGAATTGTTTCCGCCAAATCGGTCACAAAAATCTTTCCGTCGCCAATCTGTCCTGTTTGAGCGGATCGCATAACCGTATCAATTACACTTTTAATATTATCGTCTGATACGACCACTTCAAGTTTCACCTTCGGCACGAAATCAACGGCGTATTCCGTACCTCGATACATCTCTGTATGACCCTTCTGGCGACCAAACCCTCTGACTTCGGTAATGGTCATTCCTGAAATGCCTTGTTCGGAGAGCGCGTTTTTGACGTCCTCCAACTTGAAATGGCGAATCACTGCTTCAACTTTTTTCATCCTAAACTCCCTAAAAGCTCAGTCATCGGGATCAGGACCCCGTTAAACAAAGATATAGCCTTCCTCGCCGTGCTCATTCATATCGAGCCCGCGCAATTCACCCTCTTGCGAAACCCGCAAGCCCATCACAACGTCTAATATCTTCAGCAGAATGAAGGTGGCCACGGCGCAATATCCAATCGTGATGGCAGCCGCCACAATCTGTCCCCAAAGTACATCGCCTCCCTCAAGCAAGCCTAATGGTTTCCCTTCAGCAATATCCCAAGCTGCACGAGTTGCAAAGACACCGGTAAGAACTGCACCAAGTGTACCACCCACGCCGTGAATTCCGAATGCGTCAAGCGAATCGTCATATTTGAAGGCGGCTTTGAAGGTTCCGCAGGCAAAATAACAAAGAACACCTGCTGCAGCGCCCATAATCAATGCGGACATGAGATTTACAAACCCGGCACCTGGAGTGATACAAACCAGCCCAGCGATTGCCCCGGAGGCCGTTCCTAGCACACTCGGCTTTCCGCGAGTGATCCATTCCATCATGGCCCAAGCAACCGCGCCCGCAGCGGCAGCGAAATGGGTCGTTGCAAATGCGCTGCTTGTCAAATCATTCGAGGCCAGTTCGCTACCCGCATTAAAACCAAACCAGCCAACCCAAAGCATGGCTGCGCCCATCACGGTATACGTCAGATTATGCGGCCGCATATCTTCGTGACCCCATCCGAGTCGCCGACCCAGCACTAAGGCGCAAACTAATGCCGATATTCCTGAACTGATGTGAACAACCGTGCCACCGGCAAAGTCAAGAGCACCTCCAGCAATCGAATGTGCTCCACCGTACGCCAGAATACCGCCTCCCCAAACCCAATGTGCAAGCGGGCAATAGATTAATGTGCCCCATAAAATTGTAAACACAACCATAGTGCTGAACTTCATACGCTCTGCATATGCGCCGCAGATCAACGCTGGGGTGATGATAAAGAACATTCCTTGAAACAGCATAAAAGTGATAGCGGGAATTGCCCCAGCCATGGGTGTATGTGGCGCGCCCGCCGCTTCATCCCACACGCGGGCAACGCCACGCATGAATAGGTGATCAAAATTTCCCACGTAAGGATTGAAATCAGGATTTGCAACTTCCTGACCATCAACCTCAATCGTGGCTGGACCTCCGAAGGCCAGAGTGTATCCGTACAGCGCCCATAATACGGTCATCAGACCCATCAAAAAAAAACACTGCATCATCACACCCAGCACGTTCTTTTTTCGAACTAAACCCCCGTAAAACAGAGCTAGCCCGGGCGCAGTCATGAATAGCACAAGTGCACAGCACATGAGCATCCATGCATTGTGGCCGGCAAGCGCGGCCGATTCGGCTGTTTCTACAACAGACTCTACCTGTTTTTGTAATCCCGAGGCATCAAGGCCTCGCCCCCCCTCTACCTGACCTGTCGCCGGATTCGACAGCATTGCAAAAAGAGTACAGACGCCGATCAAAAGCCCTAATCTTTTGAACAATCTTCGTACCGCCATCATGGAGTGCTCCCTTGAAAAGTTTGGTCGGAAAGAGAAATCTGCGGTCCGCGCTTTGCGGATAGCCCTCCGCTATTTGCATACGACTGCACTTTGTTGCGCAGTCTTTACCTACCTCCTGCCGACGGCCGGGGCCCGCCAAAACCCTGCTCGTCGCTTGCGGGGAGTCACCGACTCCCTAACTTGATAGTCTGCCTTGCGACAAATTAACGTCGAGCAACAAAATCGTAAAGGAGCGATGGCGATTTTTTGAGAAAAAACTAATAGTTTACTCGCCGTGATTCCACGGCACATCACTCGACCCCGCACTCCGATTGGCACCGCGCGCCATCACAAATAGCAGGTCACCCAACCGATTGAAGTACACCAGAACTGCTTGAGGTACATTAGTTTGCTGCTCTTGGGCTAGTTCAACAATTCTCCGCTCCGCGCGACGACAGATGCAGCGGGCAAGATGCAAATTGGCAGCCACAGGAACACCGCCGGGCAAAATGAATTGTTTTAATTCTGGCAGCTCTTGTTCAAATTGATCGATCGCCTGTTCAACATGCTCGATCTGAGTAGCGCCGGTCGGAGGAATGCCCTCTACCGTGCCCTGGGGTGAGGCAAGTTCCGCTCCGATCACGAACAAGTGCTGCTGAATCTCCTCGACGAGAACATCAATTTCCGGAAACGGGTCGAGGGATCGGACAACACCGAGTACGGCGTTGAGCTCATCGACAGTACCATAAGCTTCAATCCGAAGATTGCTTTTAGATAGCCGTTGGCCACCAAAGAGAGACGTTTCCCCGGTGTCACCGGTCTTTGTATAGATCTTCACGATTTTTTTCTTGGTTAGATTGCCCCAACGAATATTACAGGGATAATCGGGGTTCTACCCGTATCCGAATCGCCCTATTGTATCGAGCAACCTATAATCGGAGTAGCTTAATCACTGCTTCTATTTTCTGAAATTATGATGGTCCGGAACATGCAAAATTTAATCCCCTGCGTCTTAAATTGTTTTTTGTTCATTTATCTGTTGCTCAGTAGCTCGGGTGCCGTAGACACCATGACCCGAGCGTCGGCGAGCGAACTTGAAGAGACCTACTTGAGCAACGTGCGGCAGGTAACCGATTCTTTCGTAAAGGCCGGCGAGGGATATTTCTCTCCAGACGGAAAGCGGATTGTATTCCAAGCTGTACCTCCCGAATATCCGTTCTACCAGATCTACACACAACCGCTCGACGGCAAACCAGAATTGATCAGTACTGGGCGCGGTCGCACGACTTGTTCTTATTTCCACCCCGATGGCGAGACGATACTATTTGCCTCAAGTCACCTTGATCCCAACATGGACGCAACCGAGGCGGACGAGCGATCAAAACAAGAGGCCGAACGAAAGAGCGGTAAGCGGCGCCGGTACAGCTGGGCGTTCGATCCCTTCATGGATATCTATTCGCGGGATCGTGAGGGGCAACTCACCCCAATCACGACAGCGCCTGGTTATGATGCTGAGTGCGCTTACTCGCCGGATGGAAAACAGATTGTGTTCTGCAGCGATCGAGACGGGGATGCAGACCTTTACATCATCAATACAGATGGGACCGGGCTGCGTCAGTTAACCAATCAGCCGGGTTACGACGGGGGCCCATTTTTTTCACCCGATGGGCGTTGGATTATTTACCGCACCGATCGCAAAAAGCCACACCACCTCCAAATTCACGCCATTCGACATGACGGGAAATATGATACAGAGCTCACTGACAACGTAGGCGTTAATTGGGCACCCTATTGGCATCCCACCGAACCATACATTATTTGGTGTGGTGCTGATCACTCCGACCCGAAAGCCCGGCCAAATTACGATCTCTATTTAATGCCCTACAAAGTTGAGCAAGTGGGTGATGCAGAGCAATTTGTCGGGGGAAAAGTCGAGCGGATTACCGACCATCCAGGTGCAGACGTTCTTCCTGTCTTTTCCCCGGACGGCAGCAAACTGATGTGGACAAGCAAGCGGGGCGAAGGACGGTCGAGTCAACTTTGGATTGGTGACTTTCACCTGCCGGACCCTTAAAAGCTACCGTTTGCATTTGGCTAGGCAATCGTTCATAAAGGTGTGTCCTTTGCGGTAACAAAGCATGCCTAGACACATCGAACCGTTTGCCCAGTTGCGGGTCTGGAACTTCGGAGGGCTCACGCTCTATGAACTCGTGCAGCGCACGTGGCACGAATACCGTGAGCGACAACTTTCCGCGCGATGTGCACAGTTTGCATACTTCTCCATGTTGGCGATGATGCCAATGCTGATTGTGTTGGTTTATGCAATCGGGCAGATGCCGATCCAGGGACTGCTAGGCAGCTTTCTGCTGCTCCTCGAAAAAACGCTCCCATCGGACGCGTATCAGTTATTTCGCACTCAAATTCTGGCGATCCAGCAGCAGAGCTCTACGACCTATATCTCGATGAGTTGCATAATTTTTATCTACGCGGGATCTCGCCTGTTTGTAACGATGGGAGAAGGGCTCAACATTGCCTTCGGCCATGCGCCGCGTGCCCGACGCGTAAGGACTTACGGTGTATCGCTTGCTCTCACATTCAGCATTGCCCTAACAATGATTGCAGCGCTTATCATTCTCGTGATCGGCCCGCAAGCGATCGAGTGGATTATGCACGGATTACACTTACCACTTCCCGATTACTTTTTCTTGATACTTACACGTTGGGGTGTTGCCGTTAGCTTTCTGCTTATTTTTACATCCACCATTTATTACATTGTGCCTGCGCATGGATTGCCTTGGCACTGGTTTAGCCCGGGATCAATTTTTGCAGTATTTGGTTGGATTGCTGCCAGTCAGGGATTTCGTTTTTATATGGGACATTTTGCTAACTACAATCAAATTTACGGGGCACTTGGTGGTGTAATCGCCATGCTGTTCTGGCTCTACTTAACCGGCGCACTCTTATTAATGGGCGCTCAAATGAACGGAATTATTTACGAGGCAGTCCAAAAATCATCTGCAAACGCACTAGCATGAGAACCGGGGAATTCTAACTGTGTGATTTTGCGACCGCATATTCAGTGCAAATGGGCTGATAGTTCCGCTAGCAATGTTGGCAATCGACTTGTGTCTCGACCTTGTTTTTTGCTTTGAAGCTAGCATGTGTAATCTTACCGGCTCCCTTTTTTTCTCTTTTATGTCGCCGGCAATCTCGCTATTATGCGACGCCCTTTTTTGACAAACAGGAATGCATCTATGAGTGAATACCGGGTCGAACACGATTCGATGGGTGAGGTCCATGTGCCTGCCCAAGCCTACTACGGCGCCCAAACACAACGGGCCGTAGAAAACTTTCCCATCTCCGGATGGGCACTGCCGCATCAGCTTGTTCATGGAATAGGCATGGTGAAATTTGCGTGTGCCACGGCCAATCGCGATCTTGGGTTGTTGGGCGATCAGTGCCGTTCTCCGCTGAGTGACCAACAAATTGAATCATTACTAGAGGCTTGCCTCGAAGTGGCTGCGGGGAAATGGGATGCAGAGTTTCCGGTTGATGTATTCCAGACGGGCTCCGGTACCAGCAGTAATATGAACGCCAATGAGGTCATTAGTAATCGCGCGATCGAATTAAATGGTGGAGATCGGTTTGCAAGCGAAAAATCGATTCATCCGAATGATCACGTGAATATGGGGCAAAGCACCAACGACACGTTCCCCACTGCAATCCATGTTGCCGTTGCCATTGAAATACACCAGGCTCTACTCCCGGCCTTGCAACGCTTCCATTCAGTGTTAGCACAAAAATCCGAGGAATGGGATAATATCGTGAAAATAGGGCGGACCCATCTAGCAGATGGAACGCCAATTCGACTCGGGCAGGAAGTAAGCGGGTTTGCACATCAACTAAAAGCCTCAGTTGAGCGTGCACAGCGCGCAATTAATGCCGTCTGTGAACTTGCCGTCGGGGGCACCGCCGTCGGCACAGGAATCAACACCCACCCGGAATTTGGGGGCCGCGTGTCGACTGTTCTCGCCGACAAGACGGGGCTTCCCTTCGTGGAGGCTGAAAACCACTTTGAAGCAAATGCTCAACGAGATGGACTAGTGGAATGCCACGGTCAATTACGCGCGATTGCCTCCACGCTGTTCAACGTGACGAATAACATCCGCTGGTTGGGCTCCGGTCCGCGATGCGGGTTTAATGAACTGCGCCTACCGAGTCGCCAGCCAGGCAGCTCAATTATGCCGGGCAAGGTGAACCCGGTGATGTGTGAGAGCGCCATGCAGGTAGCAGCCCGCGTGATGGGTAATGATCAGACGATTGCCTTGAGCGGGGCCACCGGCGGCAATTTTCAATTGAATATCATGATGCCTCTGATGGGACAAACTACACTCGAAAGCATCTCGCTCTTGGCGAGCGTTTCTAATGCATTTGTAGAATTCTGCGCTGAAGAAATGGAGCCTAATATCGACGCCTGTGAGGGCTCTGTTGAAAAAAGTCTCTCGATGGTCACGAGCCTCAATCCCTATGTGGGATACGAAAAAGCAGCGGCCCTGGCGAAGGAGGCTTTTGCAAGCGGAAAAACAATCCGTCAACTTTGTACTGAACAGAACGTACTACCCAAAGCAGACCTTGAGCAAGCGCTCGATCCGCTGCGTATGACGAGACCTCGTGCAGCAGATGAATAAAATGAACTTACATCAATTTCACCTGCTGCAATGTGCATGAAATTAATCCGTCGATTTTGCATGAAGAAAATAATTTTTTACTTGCTGATTGGGTCCCTCGGAATGCCGGGGTTGCACACCTCGGCATTCAGTGAGTCGCCCTCACCGAGGGAGGTCCTCGATTCTAACAGTCCCAAACAGCTGATCGGGATTGCCTCGAAGATTGCAGCGACCGCCACCACGCCCCGTGAATACTCTGAGATGATCTACTACCTCGACAAGGCCCTCGCCGCGAACTCCATCGTGCCCGAACATCGAGGTTATGCGCAAAAGCTAAAAGGCTGGTCACACAATCGGCTGGGGGAATATTTTGCATCGCAAGGCAAGGACGCAGCTGCCCTTACGCAATTTGAAACCGCCGTTGAATTGAATTTTAAGCATTGGAAGGCGCTTCACAATCGAGGCGTTAGCTATGCGATGAGTAGCCGTCTGGATGAAGCGGCACAAGACTTCTCAGCGACCATTCGGCTGCATCCCGAATATGCGAACGCGTGGTTTAATCGGGCAGAGGTTTTTATGAGACAAGGCAAAATTGATCTCGCAATCGAAAATTATTCCCAGGCGATAT
>CEVF01043161.1_pt1 | contig 29605 bp, 25 predicted proteins | sample 356441 | NCBI WGS metagenome assembly CEVF01 (sample SAMEA2622765, study PRJEB7988) | marine metagenome | biome: marine biome (ENVO:00000447); feature: surface water layer (ENVO:00002042); material: "saline water (ENVO:00002010), including plankton (ENVO:xxxxxxxx)" | depth 5 m | reverse complement strand
ACCGAAACATTGGACAAGATGCAAAAGCGCGTTGAGCTGGATCTGGAGTATATCAACCACTGGAGCTTGTGGTTGGATATCAAAATCCTGATCAAAACGCCGTTGAGCCTGTTCGCAAAAAATATCTATTGATTTTATCCTACTCACCCAGCGCTAATCGTTTCCCAGGAACTGCCCAATGACAGTACTCAGGATGAGCCATTTGCTCCTGGCTGTACCAGCCCTTTTTGCCTCAGCAAACCTAATAGCCGCACCCTGGCTCGAGCCCGGTGATGCCAGAGCCAGGCATTCCGTGCAAAAACTTTCCGATAAAGGGTATTACGCGGGTAGCGTTACCACATGGCCCATTATGTGGGCAGATATTGACCAGGCGCAGAAACAGGCCGGGGACAACTCGGTGGCCATGCAGCAGGCTTATCTGGGGTTTGAGAAGGAGCAGCAAGCCCGCAGTGGCTTCCGTGGAGAGCTGGAGCTGAACGGCAGCACAGAGCCCGCGTTCCAGCGGGGCTTCCAGCAGCTACCACGGGAAGAAGGGGAGCTCAGAGCTAATATACAGTGGCAGGGAGAGGCTTGGGCTATTGGCCTGGCACCTTCTGCCATTGCCAACCCGCAAGACGACAAGACCTTTCGATTAGACGGTTCCTACATTGCCGCAACTGCCGGCAACTGGGTGCTGGGCGCCGGTGCAATAGAGCGATGGTGGGGGCCTGGGTGGCAGTCCACCATGATTCTCTCGAACAACGCGAGGCCGATACCGGCTGTGTGGGTAGACCGAAAAACAACCCTCGCGCCGGAAACCAAATGGCTTTCCTGGATAGGCCCATGGCGGCTAAATGTGTTTCTTGGCCAGTTGGAAGAAGAGCGCGCTATTCCGGATGCCAAGTTGCTCGGTATGCGTTTTACCTTTTCTCCGGTCGCAAGATTAGAAATAGGTTTGTCTCGCACGATTATGTTTGGCGGAGAGGGCAGGCCGGAGGGCTTCTCCACAGTATGGGACGCCTTCATAGGTAAAGATAATGTGGAGGAAGGCGACACCGCCGAAGACGACGCCAGCAACCAGATAGCGACCATTGATGCTCGTTACGGCTTTCCCGTGGGTGAACAAACCGTGGGACTTTATGCTCAGATGATGGGGGAAGACGAAGCCGGTTATCTTCCCTCCCGGAAATCGTGGTTGTTTGGCATAGACTGGACAACACAACTGCTACAGTCGGACCAACAATGGTTCGCGGAATTTACCAATACTCTGGCTGAGGATCTCATTGGCGACCCAAGGCCGGATTACGCCTACGACCACTTCAATTACACCACTGGTTACCAGTATTACGGCCGAGCGCTGGGTTCCACCTTTGACGCCGATGCAGAGGCCGTTTCTCTGGGCGTGTTCAACTTTCTACCCGATGGCAGCGAGCTGACTGCTGCGCTTACCTACGCCAACCTCAACAAAGACGGTGGAAACCGTGTAAGCCAGCCGGATGAGGATGTGTTCTACAACGTGCCGAATGGCAATCAAAAAGTAGCCATCGCCAACCTGGGCTATGGCAATCAGCTCTTCGGTGGTTGGCTGGATGTAAACCTGCAGCTTACCGACAAAAACATCAAACTCCTGGGCGGAGAAAAAGACCAATGGTCAGTTTCTGCCGCCTGGAAATACCGCTTCTGATCAAATAACTCAATGTTTGGATTCAAAACAGTGACAGCCAAAAAACTACTAGCAGCCTTGAGTCTATTGCTGCCCCTTGCGAGCTACGCACAATCCATCTCACCTGCCCAGATTGAACAGTTCAAACAACTGCCCCGGGCCCAACAGGAAGCGCTGGCGAGGCAATATGGTGTGGATCTGGATAGTGTTATGGGTGGCAGTAACACTTCCTCACAGCGCCCGGAACACATCCAGGTGGTCGAACCTGTATCCAGCATTACTGACGAAGAACGAGAGAAGGTCGGGGCCGAAAAACAGCAAGACGAAAAAGAAGCGGAAAAGAATGGTGGCCTAAAGCCCTATGGCTACGATCTCTTTGCCGGCAGCCCCACCACCTTTGCTCCCGTAACCGAAATCCCCGTACCTGCGAATTACACACTCGGCCCGGGCGATGTGTTACGCATCCAGCTTTGGGGCAAGGAGAACCAGAACCTGGAATTGCCCATTAGCCGGGATGGTTCAATCAGCTTCCCGCAGTCTGGCCCAATGAGTGTTGCAGGCCTGAGTTTCGATGAGGCGCGGCAGCAAATCAAAAAGCGGGTTTCCGAGCAATACATTGGCGTGGAGGCGAGTGTTTCTCTGGGCGAGCTTCGCAGCATGCGCGTATTCGTGTTGGGTGAGGCGAGGAACCCCGGTTCCTACAGCGTGAGTTCCCTCTCTACCATCACGAACGCACTTTATGTGTCTGGTGGCATCAAGCAAACTGGCTCTCTTCGCAATGTCCAACATAAGCGGGACGGGAAACTACTGGGCACCCTGGATCTTTACGACCTGCTAATGGCGGGCGACAGCTCTGAAGACAGCCGCTTGCAGCCAGGAGACGTGGTCTTCATCCCGTCCGTTGGAAAGCGTGCCGGTATTGATGGTGAAGTTTACCGCCCGGCTCTGTACGAGCTTAATGGCGAGAATACCCTGGCCGAGCTGGTGGAAATGGCCGGCGGCCTCACCCCCCAGGCCTATCCACAACGAATCAATATCGAGCGCACCAACGAAGACTTCCTGCGCATCATTGCAGAAGCAGACTTCACGACTCCTAAAGGCAGGCGAGCTCGCATTAAGGCAGGGGATAAAGTGGACATTCCCTCAATATCAGACATTACTGGCCAATATGTTGAAGTAACAGGTGCCGCTACCCGCACTGGTAAGTTTGCCTGGATGCCGGGAATGAAAGTGAGTTCGCTGCTACAAAACCTGGATGCCGATCTCATGCCGACAGCGGACAAACGTTATGCCGCGATTGTAAGAACCGATCAGGAAACCGACACCATATCGGTACTGAATCTGCGCTTGAGAGAGGCAATCCGCCAGAAAGGCGGCAACGAAGACCTGCTTCTGGAAGAAAAAGATCGTATCCTGATTTTCTCGGATGCGGGCAAGGTAAAAGGCGGGGAAGAGGGGCGAAATTTCACCCGCGAGAGTTTGTTCAGCCCGGTGTTGCAGCGACTGAAAAGCCAGGCCAGCCCCACTAATCCGCAACAGACGATCCGCATCAGCGGGCCGGTTCGCTACCCGGGTGAATACCCAATGCCCGCGACCCGTAACCTCTCAGACGCTGTATTCGTAGCAGGCGGCCTGAAAGACTCCGCCTCCATGTACCAGGCTGAAGTCGCACGCTATACCATCGATGAAAACGGCGTGGGCCAGACCCGAATACTCAACGTCAATATTGCGGACGCAATGGCCGGCAACACGAACGTTCAGCTGGAAAGCCGGGACAGAATCCTGATCAAATCCATACCCGACTTCGCCAGAACACGAACCGTTGAACTGAAAGGCGAAGTTCGTTACCCCGGGCAATATACCTTCCGGGATGGAGAGACCCTGAAAGAAGTGCTGGAGAGAGCTGGCGGGCTGACAGAGAACGCGTTCCCTAAAGGAGCTGTGTTCTCCCGTGAGAAGCTTCGCCAGCTTGAAGCCCAGCGCCTCAGAGAAGCAGAAGAGCGCCTACAGGGAGATCTGCTAGGTGTTCAGCTGGAGGGCGATAACTTCTCCGGCCAGAGTGCCGAGCGCACCCAGGAAGTACAGAACCTTCTTGAAGAGGTACAGGGAAGTAAACCCGTGGGAAGGCTGGTTATAGATCTCGCAAGTGTTCTCAATGACCCCGATTACCAATCCATTCGGTTGCAAGATGGTGACACCCTCACGGTACCGACTATCCCGCAGTCCGTAACGGTATTCGGAGAAGTACAGTTCCCGACCAGCCACCTGCATCAAGCCGGGCTAACCGTGGATGACTATCTGGAGCGTTCCGGCGGACCCACACGCCAGGCGGATGAAAGCCGAGTCTATGTCGTGAAGGCGGATGGTTCCGTTATGTTGCCCGAGAAGAGCCGCTGGTTCGGTGGCAGAAGCCAGAAACTGGAGCCGGGCGATACCGTTATCATGCCAATTGATGTTGACCGTCTGAACCAGCTCGAACTCTGGAGCAACGTAAGTCAGATCGTTTATCAGATTGCACTTGGTGCCGCTGCGGTGGGGAACCTGTGATGAATCAACTTGCAGAAAAGCAAAACTATCCCGACGATGAAATAGACCTCCGGGAGCTCTTTCTCACGCTGTGGCGTGGGAAGTGGCTGATTATCGCTACGACCATCGTTTTCGCAGTGGCAGGGTTGGCATATGCCTTATATAAGCCCGATATCTACCAAGCCAATGTCTTGCTTGCCCCGGCCAAAGAGGAGGCCGATGGTCTCGGAGGTATGGCTAGTCAATTGGGCGGCCTTGCGAGTCTCGCCGGCATCAGTTTGGGTGGCAGCGGCTCCAACCAGACAGTGATCGCGAAAGAGATCCTCCAGTCTCGGAAATTTCTCACCGACTTTATCCAACGCCACAATCTTGCAAAACCGTTGATGGCCGTCGAAGGGTGGCGAACAGAAAGCAATGAGTGGATTTACGATGAAGATGTTTACGACCCTAAACGAGAAGAATGGTTGGTTGATGGCACCGGTGAGAGCCACAAACCTACTACCTGGGAATTGGTCGAAGCGATGCGCAAAGATCATTTCCGTTTAAGTGAGTCGAAAGAAACCGGAATGATCACCGTAAGTATTCAGCATTATTCTCCATCGGCTGCAAGAAAATGGTCGGAGTGGTTAGTAGAGGACATTAACGAATACATGCGGAATAAGGACGTGAGCGAGGCTGAAGCTCGAATTGATTATCTGCAGACAAAACTGCAAGAGACTAATGTTGCGGGAATGCAGCAAGTCTTCTATCAATTAATCGAGAATGAGACAAGGACTGTAATGCTAGCTAACGCACAACAGGAGTACGTTTTTAAAACCATCGATCCCGCAGTTATCCCAGAGGAAAAGGTAAGTCCGAATCGTTCGTTAATAATTGTCTTGGCCACCTTAATGGGCGGCATTACTGGGGCTTTGATCGTTTTTATAGGTTCATATGTTCAACCAAGCAGAACAAAAAGTAGTGGTCAATGATGTTTTGAGGAAGGATGGCAAAAGGCAGTGGAAAAATTTAAATTTAAAAGAATACCTAATTTCCAAGCCTTAAGCGCACCTTGTAAATATTTAAAATATCGAAAATATTTTAAATATCCCTGCATGAATCTTCGAGCCGGACCGGTAAAACTCAAAAATCTCAAATGACATGGAGTTGAAAGGTAAAATTGCATTTAAGTGTTATGGGCCTGGAACCATGGTCTGCTTTCTTACAATCGTAATTATAACTTCTGACGTTCTGGTCGAGCTATTTTGGGGAAAGTTTTGAGAGGCTTAAGTGCGAACCTGGAGAAAGTCGAAGCTTTGGTAGCGACGGGCATGCCCGGCGCATACAAGGTGCTTATTTTCTTTGTGATTCAAAAAATTCACGGATTATCCGAACTTGGAAACCTTGCGACGTATCAGTCCGTGGCACAAATCTTCGGATATTTCACTGCTATTGGCTGGTGTTCTCTAATTTTGGTCAGAGTGCCAAAGGAGGAAGCTCGAAAAAAACGTTTAATAATATTTAACGAATTATTGTTAATGGCTTCTTTTACCTTGGCCGCTTTGATGATCCTCCTTTTTGCAGTCTCATTGGTCCTTGGGTTTGTGGGCACCGCGGTAGAAATTGTTTTCTGGATGGGTGCCTGGACATACTATCAAATTCCACGACACTACTTCGTGTCTCAGAAAAGGTATCGTTCAGCACTGGTATTGGATGTATTGGTAATTCTGGGTTCGTTGTTAATTTGCTACATAAGTGAATCAGTGGCGCTTTCGAGAAGCCTTGCAGGGTTTATGTTTGTTTCCGGAGTGGGCGCCACCCTTGCTTTACAGGACAAGAAACCTAGCTGGCCAAAGAGGCTTTTTTTCGACTCAAAGGGACTTGAATATGGGATGGTTAATCTCTTAACAGGCGGTATAATTTTAAGCTTGGTCCCATTGGCCTCCACATTAGAGGGTGAAGATTTTGCTGGCGCTTTATCAATGTTCATCGCTTTAACTGGCGTCGCTCTTTTGATACCTAGAGCGGTTTCAATAAATTTGATGCCGGAATTGGCAAAGAATTCATCAAATAAATATTTTCTAAAGTTATCGATTTATAAAATGCAGAGGCAAATATCGATTAGCAATATATTTACAACTGCCTTTTGTGTTGCCGTTGCAGTCTTCATTGCCATGGCAGCTTCTCAGTCGAATTCAAAAATGGAGGCCTTGTTTGTGTTTTTGTTAATAATATTGCAAGGTTCTCTTGGTATTCAGTCTTTGACATATTTTAATGCTTTAATGGTGCAAGAAAAAAGTAGAGAACTATTGAAGTTAAACGCAATATCCTTTTCGATTTTCGTGGTTACCGTCTGTTTATTGTCGTTGTTAGAAACTGAGTTTGCCATGAATGGGATAAGCTTCACTTTAGTATTGCTAAGTGCATATAGATTTTTCGGCGCAAAATCGCTGGCTCTGGGCGATCAGAGAGTGATACTCAAATGATCGTCCAACTAATCCTGAAGTTGCACCCTATTTTGAGCAACGAGAAAATATAAAATTGCTGAAGTTGAATTTGGAGCAAATTAAAGTATCTAAGAATTGGCTTTTGTCATTCATATTGTCGAGTGCGCTTTTGCTGTTTCTGATCAGCGAAAGTCTATTAGCAGCAGAGAACACTCTTAGTATTTGGCCCAAGCTCGCCGGTGGATTATTTCTATTTATTTGCATTATTCTAGCAAACAAAATTAATCGCGCTTTTCTTTTTATTCTCTTACCGCTATTGCTAATATTTGTTTATAACTTTTTTATTTCCTACAATGAAAAAGCTGCTACGGAAGCGCTCATTCGATTTATTGTTCCAATGCTGATAGTGTTGGCGTTAATGAAGGTTCAAAACCTTAATTCATTAATAAGGTTTTTTTTATTTCTAACGATAAGTAACGATCTTTACCAAATATACGCTTATCTTGCTTTCGCGCTGGGTTTGCCGACACTACTTGATGCAAGGCTTGAAGCAGGCTACATCATAAGAGCGGAAGGCTGGGTTGGGTTCTTCTCTTTGTTTGGATTTATGAATTTCTGTGCGTTCGTGTGTACAGCTCATACCGATATTGTTAAAAACAAAGTTCTTAAAAAATTATTAACCAAATGGTTTTTGCTGTTCACGCTACTGTCTACTTCCGTAAAAGCAGTTGCTGCTTTAGCGATTTACTTAATGGTTATCGCGAGAAATAGCAAACTGAAAGTGGCAGCGACGATCGTTTCAGTCGCCATTCCATTAGCACTTATAGTTCCAAAAAATATATCCGAAGATCTTTTTTTAACTCTTGATAGTAAGGTTGCCTTTTACCTCACTGTCGGGAACTCCGCTAGATATGAATCATATAGGGTTATGATTGAATCGCTATCTAAGCCTAACGTTTTTGGTGAAGGTCTCGGCAGTTTTGGTGGCCCAGCCTCTACCAAGTATAATTCGCCTAGTTATGACGAATATGATTTTAATTGGTACGGTTTAGAAGGCTTGCTTTCCACAACTGATACTATGTACCCACATATATTTGTTGAATTAGGTCTTTTAGGTGGTCTTCTTTACTTGGGTTTTCTTTTCTTGTATGGGCAACGATATCCATCAGCCCTATGGGTGGTAATAGTGGGGGCATTTATTATTGATAATTTTGCATCTTTTGCAATGCTCTCACCTCCATATTTCTTTACTGCAGCTCTTTTTATGTCGCTATTTTCTAGGCAAGTCCTTCAAAAAGGCCCGAGAACTGGAGTGTTATGTGTTGCAAAGAATGGTTAATTTCTTAGTAAATAATCGGTTTTCCTTAATACGACGAGTTGGATTGAGATTCTTGAGAATCTTTGGCTTAGATATACCAGGAAGTGTGTGCTTTAAGGGGCGAGTAACTTTCGCGCACGGTGGTTTGGGTGTTGTAATCCATCCGAGGACTACTATAGGGCACAGTGTTAAGATTTACCAGCAGGTAACGATTGGCCGTTCTGATATTTGGAATGACACACCCTCGGAACAATTTGAAGGTGTTTTTATTGGTGATAATGTAATTATATGTACAGGTGCGAAGATTTTGACAAGTCGTAGGCTGGATATAGGAGCCGGCTCAATTATTGGTGCTAACTCTGTTCTTACCAAAAGTACTGGCGAAAACGAGATATGGGCCGGTATTCCGGCGAAGTTTATTAGAAAAGTTCATCACTGACTTATTTCCTGCCAGAATCCGTAATCGACCCATAATTTTGGTTATTTTTTAATCTTCAGAAATAATAAATCGAGTTTTTAAATAATCTAAGAAATTGGCGACTTATTTGAATTTTTCGCAGCAACGCAAAATGGTGAAACAGTTTGATTAAAGTAATAATGGTCGGGCCATCTGCAAGTTCGAGGGGAGGTATTTCCGCTTCAATTAGCCTTCTTCAGAAATACCTTGTTGGTAAAGGAATTCTTGTATCGCGAATCGAAACTTTTGATGGCGATAAATCAAAGTTAAAAAAAACTATTTCTTTTTTTGTCGCCGTTCTATCTTTGTTGCCAAAGCTTCTTTTCGGAAATTATGATTTGGTCCATGTCCATATGGCTTCAAATGGTAGTTTTTTTCGAAAAGCAATTGTTTGCATTTTTTGTTTGCTCTCGAGGACGCCTTACATCATTCACCTACATGGTGGGGGGTTTCGCGATTTTTACCGCAGTCGGTCTGACGTGGGGAAGTTCTTTGTTCGGTTCATCTTTGACGGGGGCGCTGTTGTAATCGTGTTATCTCAAATGTGGGGTAGTTGGGTTAGAAAAACGCTTGGAGTCAACACAGTAGAGGTAATCTTTAATGGCGTCGAAAAAACTCCCGGAGCACCCTTCCCGGGCGTTTACAACTGCTCATCGATTTCATTTTTTGGTTTATTAGGTGAGAATAAGGGCACGGATTTTTTAATAAAGGTTTTCCGAGACATTCAGATTGTTATGCCCAATACCTCGCTGGAACTCTGTGGCAACGGTGACCTTGATTTTTATAAAAAGCTTGCGTCTGGTATTCCTAATATTCACTTCCATGGTTGGGTAAGTGCAGAGGTTCGTTACGAAGTTCTTAAAAGGTCCTGTGTTTTCTGCCTTCCCTCGTGGAGAGAGGGGCTTCCATTTAGCGTTTTGGAGGCGATGAGTGCGGGTATTCCTGTAGTTAGTACGAAAGTTGGTTCGATACCTGAGGCTGTTGTCGACGGTGAAACTGGCTTTTTGGTTGAGCCTGGAGACGAAACTGGTCTGAAGAGTGCGTTAATTAAACTTCTTGGCGACAGGGATTTGGCAGTAGAGATGGGGTTGAAAGGTAAAGAGCGGCAGGAAAGGCTTTTTAGTTTAGATTCAATGGGTGATAAATGTTTGGCGGTTTATATGAATCTGGTGTCAAAGAAGAGTAATTCTGGTATATCCTAGATTTCCTGTTGGCCTCTCTAGATGATTTATTTTTTTTCTTGTTTTTACTTTCTGATTGATCTGTCCCTCAGGTTGTCATACTGTCGGCCTTTTATAAAAGAAAATCACCTGTTTAATTGTTTTATTAATTTCAAAGTTCCATTTTTATAAATTTTTTTGGTTTGAGAACGAGTTTATGGAGATTATTCGATCTGTTTCGGCCGCCGTTTCCAAAAGATTGAAGGTTAATATTATTCCTATAGATTGGCTGTACTTTTTAAATGCAGATTTCCGTGATACCTACAGTTTTCTGAAGGAAGTTGAGACATGGTCTGCTGACGATGTGTACAGTTGGCAATTTTTGAAGCTGAAACGCATCATTACGAGCGCATACAACGGAACAGAAGCATATCGAGAACTCTATCGGTCAAATAGTATTTATCCAAGCGATATTGGAAAACTTGCTGATATTAAGAATTTACCAAAAATAGATAAAATTTTCGTTAAAGAAAATTTCGGTCGGCTTATAAATAAATCTTCCGGGCGTTCAGTTGTTCGATACACAGGCGGATCTACTGGTACACCTATGAAGTTCCTTTTGGATAAGCAAAAAATTTTTCAGGAGAAGGCTTTTTTCTATTATTTCTGGAAAAAGCATGGGTTTCGGCTGGGAGAGAGGTGCCTTTTAGTAAAGGGTGAGAATGTTAGAGAAAATTACGGAGCTTTAACTGCAAGGGATGGTCTGAATAATTACTTAAAACTTGATAGTAACTACTTGAATGATGTGAGCAAATTTAAGGAGTATCATCAGTCGATTACTCGGTTTTCCCCAAAATTTGTCTTTGGTTTCCCTTCTGCAGTATATCAGCTAGCTTTGTTGTATGCGCGGTCGAATGAGATTCCTCCTAAATTCGATCTAATCATGCTGGCTTCAGAAAATACATATTCGGAGCAGCTTGAATTCATTAAGGATGTGTTTTCCTGTCCGGATATTTTCTTTCACTATGGGCATTCTGAGTATGCGGCTTTGGCGGTAAAATATCATCAAAATAACCATCTAGGATTCGTTCCGTTTTATGGTTTTTCTGAAATTTTAAATGAAACTGGTGCAGACAGTTTAGTTGGTGAGAGGGGTGAAATCGTTTCAACCAGTTATTCGGAAAGTATGCCCCTAATCAGGTACCGTACGCAGGATTTTGCAATCCGATCTGATTATGTGACAGATGATTACATGAGAAGCTTTATCTCCGTTGAGTATATTGATGGACGATTGCAAGAATATATTGTGACTAACGATCGTCGACTTGTTTCGATTTGCACTATGGGTGCCGCTCATTTCGAAGAGCTTGGCCCCGTCACCGACTCCCAGTACTATCAAGATGAACCTGGCCGTCTGGTCTTCCGGGTTTGTTGTCCAGAACAAGAGTATTCTTTGACTCTTGAACAAAGAATTAAAAAAGCGATCGAAAAAAAGTTAGAAAATAAAGCTTCTGTCTCCGTAGAACTTGTCAGGACAATTCCACGAACGCCTTCAGGGAAGAAGATTATGATTGAGCAAAAACTTAACATTAAGGAATTTATTTAAGGAGTGGACGTGAAACAGGTAACACAGAAATTACGAAAAGGAATTGTCGAGGTGAATGATGTTCCCATTCCCTCACTACTGGATAACTTCGTTTTGGTTCAGAATTCTACTTCTGTGATCAGCGCCGGTACTGAAAAAACAAAAATTGATATGGGAAAAAAGAGTCTGCTTCAAAAGGCGAAAGCGCGCCCGGACTTGGTTAAGCAGGTAATTAACAAGGTTCGGACTGAGGGCCTGCAGAAAACACTGCAAACGGTGAATTCGCGTTTGGACTCCCCCTCTGCGTTGGGATACAGCTGTTCAGGCACAGTTGTAGCCGCCGGAGGTTTCGTTGAGGGTCTTCAACCTGGTGACCGGGTGGCTTGCGGCGGCGCCGACTACGCCAATCATTCTGATTTCGTCACTGTACCAAAGAATTTGGTAGTGAAAGTCCCTGCGAATGTGTCGGATGAGGAAGCGGCTTTTACTACCGTTGGGTCTATTGCGCTTCAAGGTGTTCGTCTCGCGAAGCCCCTACTGGGCGAGACTTTCCTGGTTGTTGGACTCGGCTTGCTTGGCCAGATTGCGGTTCAGCTATTGAAGGCCAACGGCTGTAATGTAATTGGTACAGACCTTGATCCGTCGTTGGTCGAGCGCGCGGAGGGTTTTGGTGCTGTTGGAGTCCCTCCCGGCGGCGATGTGAACGGTGTTTGCCAATCCCTTACCGCAGGACATGGCGTTGATGGGGTTCTGGTGTGTGCGGGTAGTTCTAGCAATGCAATTATTGAGATGTGCGGCGCTGTTACGCGTGAGAAGGGGCGCGTGGTGGTGGTCGGCGCGGTGCGCATGGATATTCCGAGGGAGGACTTCTTCAAAAAAGAAATAAGCGTCGTTATCTCTCGCTCCTATGGTCCGGGCCGCTACGACCCCTTTTATGAAGAAAACGGCAACGACTATCCGCTGGCCTACGTGCGGTTTACAGAGAAGCGGAACATGGAAACCTTTCTCAGCCTGGTCTCTCAGGGCAAGCTGGATATTAAGAGTCTGATCACGCACCGGTTCCCAGTGGAGGACGCGTCAAAAGCCTACGATCTGATTGAAGGTGACAAGACCGAGCCTTACCTGGGTATTCTGCTTCAGTACGATCCAGAGCCTTTTAATCCGGAGGATTCTTCACGGATCCCGGTCGCCCCTGAAAAAGTGTCTGGTGACAAAGTAAAACTGTCGTTTTACGGAGCGGGGAATTATGCAACCGCAAGCCTGTTACCGCCGTTGCAGGCTAGTGGGAAGGTTAGTTTCACCGGGTTGGTTACTGCCAGCGGTCGTTCAGCGCAGGGCGTTGCATATCAGTTTGGTTTTGGATTCTGTGCGGGCAGCTTTAATGAACTTTTGGAAGCGGATACGGATGCCATAGCGATCACTACACGGCATAACACCCACGGTGTCGCTGTGAGGGACGCGCTTCGAGCTGGTAAGCATGTCTATGTTGAGAAGCCAATGGCGATGTCTGTGGAAGAGTTGGCAGATATCCACTGCGCATACACGGAATGCGGGGAGGCTCAGTTGATGGTTGGATTTAACAGGCGGTTTGCCCCTGCAACCCGTCAGGTGAGCGAATATTTTTCTGGTATTAGAAGTCCTTTAGTGGTGAATATCCGGATCAACTCCGGCCATATCCCGTCAGACCACTGGATTCAAGACCCTGAAATAGGTGGTGGGAGAATGATCGGCGAAGGTTGTCATTTTATAGACCTTGCCTCTGCCCTTGTGGGTAGCAACGTTAAGACTGTGTACTCCGTTGGAACGGCTAAGGCTGAAAAGTCGGCGCTGCTTAACGATAATCTTTGCCTGTCTCTCACTTTTGAAAATGGCAGCGTGGCTAACATTACGTATACCGCAGATGGCTCCAAAGCAATGCCCAAGGAGTACATTGAAGTATTTGGAGGCGGGCGCTCAGCGCAGATTCATGATTTCAAAGAGGTCGCTTTCTTTACGGGCGATACGGGCATTAAACGTAAAAAGCTTGGCGTGCAAGATAAGGGACAGAAAGCCATGCTCGCAGCATGGATAGATGGACTTAAGCGAGGTGAGCCCTGTGTGGATTACCAGTGCCTGATGGCAACCAGTTTGGCAACGATCATGGCAGTAGAGTCGCTGGCTTGTGGCATGCCTATGAACGTTGACTCGTCTGTACTCAACCACACGAATTAAGGGAACCGTTGGGCTGTAGTCCCCTTGGAAATTATGGATTCACTGATATCGCTTAACTTGCGTTTGTTGAATAAGCTTCGGAAGGAAGACTTCGCGGGGTTTGATCCTTTCGATTCCCTGAATAGCCAGCTCTTGTCCGCCACGCCTTTTTATAGAAACAGTTTCGTAAGATTGGCTTGGCTCCAGCTGGGAAAGCGTTCGCCGATCAATCTTAGACCCTTGCTGGGTGTGCCCAAAAGACGAAACCCGAAGGGAATAGGGCTGGTTATTTCCGGATTGGTTAATGACTACCACCGCACGGGGGAAGTTCAACTGCTCGATGAAGCCGGGGAGCTGGCTCAGTGGCTGTTGGAGGAGCGCAGCAGCCCTGATACCTGGGCGCACAGTTGCTGGGGTTACCACTTTGACTGGCAGGCTCGTGCGTTCTACGTACCGGCAGGTAAGCCAAATATCATTACCACGTGTTACGTTGCACGCGCGCTGTTTGAGCTTGGCAAGGTTTCTGGCAACGAATCCTTTATTGCAGCCTCACTGGACGCCGCACGATTCATATCCCGGCATTTGTACACGGAGGCGGATGGCCGTTGCTTTTACGCCTACATTCCGGGTGAATCTGCATTTGTTCACAATGCAAGTCTGTGGGGAGCCGCCTGGTGCGGTTTTGCCGGAAAGGAGCTCGGAGATGAAACCTTGATGGCGCAGGCCCTCGAGGTTGCTCGCCAATCCGCGACGGAACAATTGGAAGACGGGTCGTGGGTATACGGCTCCCGACATCATCACCAATTCAAAGACGGGTTTCACACGGGTTATAACCTTGAGGCGCTCAATCTTTTGCGGGATGCATTGCAGACGGCTGAGTTTGATGAATGTATCGCCAAAGGTTACCGGCACTACGTAGACACTTTTTTCGAGGCCGATGGCACTGCAAAGTATTACGATAACTCCGTGTATCCGCTAGATATGCACAGCTTTGCTCAGGCTATTTTCACCCTTTTGAAGGTAGGAGGGCGCCGGGAGGACCTTGCTTTCTGTGAGAGGGTGATTCTGCGTGCGATCGAGTTGATGTACAGACCGTCCACCGGGCTTTTCATCTACCAGAAAACTCGCCACTTCACCAATCGGATCAATTACATGCGCTGGACACAGGCCTGGGCTTACTGTTCCTTCTCTTTTTACAATCGTTTCCGGGCAGAGTTTGAAAATGCATCGAATTGATTTGTTGGGCTGCCCGATGGACGTGGGCACTATGAGCGAAACAGTGGGTGCTATTGACGCGGCTTTGGCGAGTGAACGTTTCACTCAGCATGTGGTGGTAAACGTGGCCAAACTCGTAAACATGCGCAACGATCCAGAACTCGATGCCTCCGTGCGAGAATGCGACATCATCAATATTGATGGAATGGGGGTGGTGTTGGGCGCTCGCATGCTTGGGCACGATGTACCCGAGCGCGTTGCCGGCGTTGATCTCTTCCATGAGTTGCTTGCGATGAGCGAGCAGAAGGGTTACTCGGTGTTTTTGTTAGGGGCACAGGATGAAGTGGTGTCGGAGACGGCCCGCCGCGTCCAGCAGCAATACCCTGAGCTTAAGCTGGCCGGCTATCACCACGGTTATTTCTGGGATGATGAAGAGGCAATGGTCGAGCAAGTTCGCGCCTCCGGAGCACAGCTTCTTTTTGTAGCCATTACCTCGCCCAAGAAAGAGAACTTTATCAATAAATGGCGAGACCAGCTTGGGGTTACGTTCGTGATGGGCGTTGGCGGCACCTTTGACGTGGTGGCGGGCAAGGTTAAGCGGGCCCCCGTCTGGATGCAGAAGGCCGGGCTCGAGTGGTTTTACCGTGTTCTGCAAGAGCCAGGGCGTATGTGGAAGCGCTACCTGGTCACCAATTCAGTGTTTGCATGGTTGTTGCTGCGTGAAAAACTCAGGTTTAAGCGCAAGGCCTGAATACCGCTCTGTTTTGTTTCCTTCCTTTGTATTCTGTCTTTTTCTTTGTTTGTAAGGAGTCTGTCTGAATGGCGTTCAACCGGATTTCCGTGGTTGGTCTTGGCTATATTGGTTTGCCCACGGCGGCGGTGATTGCGTCCCGGCGGTGTGAGGTCATTGGCCTGGATGTGAGCCCAAAGGTTGTGGATACCATCAATCGTGGGGATATCCATATTGTAGAGCCCGATCTAGACATGATTGTTCATGCCGCCGTAAAGGAGGGCTACCTGAGGGCTACCTTGAATCCGGAGTCGGCGGACGCCTTTTTGATTGCGGTGCCTACGCCGTTCAAGGCAGAGGATGGAAAAGAGCATGTTCCTGATCTGAAATACATAGAGTCTGCAGCAAAGATGATAGCGCCGGTGCTGGAGAAGGGTAATCTGGTTATTCTGGAGTCTACCTCTCCCGTGGGTGCCACGGAGCGCATGGCGGAGTGGCTTGCAGAGGCGCGGCCAGACTTGGTATTCCCGCAAACGGGTGGTGAGGCGTCGGATATCCGTATTGCCCATTGCCCTGAACGGGTTTTGCCCGGCCATGTTATCCGGGAACTGGTGTCCAACGATCGGGTGATCGGTGGCATGACACCGAAATGCTCAGATGTGGCTGCGGAGCTCTATAGCTTGTTCGTGGAGGGCGAGTGTGTAAAGACGACGGCGCGAACCGCAGAAATGGCCAAGCTGACTGAGAATAGTTTTCGCGATGTGAATATTGCCTTTGCCAACGAGCTGTCACTGATCTGCGATAAGCTTGAGATTGATGTGTGGGAGTTGATTGAGCTGGCAAATCGGCATCCGCGAGTAAATATTCTGAAACCGGGCCCGGGCGTTGGCGGCCACTGTATTGCGGTGGACCCCTGGTTTATTGTGAGTGAGACGCCAGAGCAGGCCAGGTTGATCCGCACGGCCCGGGAAGTGAATGATGGCAAGCCGCAGTGGGTGATTAATAAGGTGAAGGAAGCGGTTGGCCAGTTTTTGGTGGCTAACTCCGGCCACACGGCGAAGGACGTTTCCGTTGCGCTCTTCGGGTTGGCATTCAAGCCAGATATTGACGATTTGCGGGAAAGTCCCTCTCTGGCTATTGCGCAGCAGTTGAAGGCAGAGTTAGCAGGTCGGCTGCTTTTGGTGGAACCCAATATCAAAGAGGCGCCCGAGTCGTTATTGGGGTGCGCCTTGGTAGAGGCAGAGCACGCCATTGCCAAAGCGGATATCTGTGTGGTGTTGGTGGGGCATAAACAATTCCGCGGTCTGGATTTTTCTTCCAAGCCGGAAGGTTTGGTCATCGATGTTGTCGCAAGCGGAAGGGCTTGAGTAGGGAGAGTGTTTTGAGAGTATTAACGGTATTTGGAACCCGCCCGGAAGCCATCAAGATGGCGCCCCTGCTACTGGCCCTGCAGGCGGATAAGCGATTTGAGTCTGTGTTGTGTGTTACGGGCCAGCACCGGGAGATGCTGGACCAGGTTCTCTCTCTGTTTTCGCTCAAGCCAGATTTTGATCTGAATATTATGAAACCTGGTCAGGACCTTACCGATGTCACCACGGCCATTTTGCAGCAAATGCGAGATGTGCTTACGGAAACCCAGCCGGATATCGTGTTGGTACACGGCGATACTGCCACTACCTTTGCGGTTACCCTGGCGGCTTATTACCAACAGATTCCGGTGGGCCATGTAGAGGCGGGTTTACGTACCGGCAATCTTTACTCACCGTGGCCGGAGGAAGCGAACCGCAAGCTCACGGGTGCGCTAGCACATTTGCATTTTTCACCCACCCAGGGTGCGGCGGCAAATCTTCTGGCTGAAGGCGTGGAACAGAGCAGTATTCACGTTACGGGCAATACGGTAATCGATGCTTTGTTTCAGATTGTGCGCAGATTCGATGAAGATAAGGCGTTGGGTGGTTCATTGGCCGCGCAGTTTCCATTTCTGAATGCTGAGCGCAGGGTGGTTTTGGTCACAGGTCATCGCCGGGAGAGCTTTGGGGGTGGTTTTGAGCGCATTTGCGAGGCGCTGCGCCGCACCGCAGAGGCTTTTCCTGACGTGGACATCGTTTACCCGGTTCACCTCAACCCCAATGTAAGGGAGCCTGTTAACCGGTTGCTGCGTGGGCTGAATAACATCCATTTGATTGAACCGTTGGATTACCTGCCGTTTGTGTATCTGATGAGCCGGTCCTATCTGATCCTCACTGATTCCGGTGGTATTCAGGAGGAGGCGCCTTCGCTTGGTAAGCCGGTACTGGTTATGCGGGAGACCACCGAGCGCCCGGAGGCAGTAGAGGCCGGTACGGTAGAGCTGGTGGGCACGGATGTAGAAAAGATTGTTGGCCGGTTGAAGTCATTGCTTGATGATCAGGCGGCTTACGATGCAATGAGCCTCGCACATAATCCCTATGGAGACGGGCAGGCTTGTGAGCGTGTTCTTGAAGTCCTGGCTCGTGGGGGCAATGATTGATCAGGGTCTCTGATATGCGTTTTTTATCCCGTACAATTGGCGCCGACATCGACAGGTGTCAATGCGTCTCTGATTTTGCCTACTGGGTCAAGGCCAGGTTGATTTGACGATGCGATACCCGTTCAGGTTGCAGAAAATTTAATCAAGAGTTTTTATTGGAAGGATCGTTAAGAATGAATAGTGAGCGACCTCTGCGGCAAGCAGGCTCGGATGAGATCAGTTTGGTAGACATTGCGGTTACCTTTGTAAAGCGTCGCTACGTGTTTTATGTGGTTTTTGCCGCCGTAACGTTGTCAGGCTTGGCATACGCGCTATTGGCTGATGACGAGTACGAGTACGTGAGTCTGATCCAAGTGGCACAAAAAGACGAAGAACCGATTCAGCCCGTAGCTACCACCATCGCTACCTTGAATAATCGCTGGTTGCCGGAGGTTGAAGCCGCATATCGTGCCGAGCACGGTGAGAAAATGCAGCTAAAGCTAGCGTTCAGTAATCCAGAGAATACTGGCTTGATTCGTTTCGCGACTGATGCGCCAGTAGCTGAAGCAAAAGCAGTTCAAAAGGCCCATGAGGCGCTGGTGGAGTATGTCAAAACCTATCAGGAAGAGCTCATCGATCAAGAGAAGAGTAAACTGGTAAAGCAAATGGCCTCTACCAAAGAGATTTTGGCTTCTCTTCAGGGCCAGTCGGGTGCAGGGGAGGCTGTGGCAGCCGTTATTGAAAAACAATCGCAGTTACGTGCCATGCTCGACAGCCTGAAAAATGTTGAAGTGCTTGTGAGTAGCCGTCAGAGTACGGAGAAGGTGGCTCCGAAGCGTACCTTGATCGTCGGTTTGTCGGTTTTGGTGGGGGCGGTTCTGGGAGTGCTGATGGCGTTTATGGTTGACTTTTCCGCTTCCGTAAAAAAACGCATGGCAAGCATTGAGCAGCCAGAGTAGCGAGCGTTCTTAGGATTTGTGCGCTTAGATCCTGGCCCGGCGATATTTTGTTGATACTATCGAGTCCCTATGAAACTTCTAGTTACCGGCGGTGCCGGGTTTATCGGTTCGGCCGTTATCAGGCACATCCTCTCTGATACAGAGGATGAAGTGGTTAATTTAGATAAGCTTACCTATGCAGGCAACCTCGAAAGCCTGGCAGAGGTTGAGGGATCATCACGTTACTTCTTTGAGCGTGCTGACATTTGCGATCGTGTAGCGGTGGATCGTATTTTCCAAAAGCATCAGCCGGATGCCATCATGCATTTGGCTGCGGAGAGTCATGTAGACCGCTCGATCGACGGCCCGGCAGCGTTTATAGAAACGAATATTGTGGGCACCTATACGCTACTGGAAGCTGCTCGAGAGTATTGGCAATCAATGGATGCAGGCCGCCGCGAAACCTTCCGCTTCCACCACATAAGTACTGATGAAGTTTACGGCGATCTGCCGCACCCAGGCCATGATGCTGGTCTTGAGTTCTCGGGCGAGGCGGGGGCAGCTTTGCCGCTGTTTACTGAAAAAACACCGTACGCCCCCAGCAGCCCTTACAGCGCGAGCAAGGCGAGCTCAGACCATCTGGTTCGAGCCTGGATGCGTACTTACGGCCTGCCAGTGTTGATCACAAACTGCAGCAATAATTATGGCCCCTATCATTTTCCTGAGAAGCTGATTCCGTTAGTTATCCTGAACGCGTTGGACGGCAAACCGCTTCCTGTGTATGGGAAAGGGAATCAGATTCGAGACTGGTTATATGTAGAAGATCACGCTCGCGCTCTATACAAAGTTGTGACAGAGGGTACTGTAGGTGAAACCTACAACATTGGCGGGCACAATGAGAAGCAGAACATTGAGGTCGTTCAAGCTATTTGCGACATTCTGCAACAACTCTGCCCGCGGGATATCCCTTATCGAGAGTTAATCACTCACGTGGCCGATCGCCCCGGTCACGATCTGCGTTACGCTATCGATGCGTGCAAAATTCAGCGAGAACTCGGATGGGTGCCAGAAGAGACATTTGAAACCGGCCTGCGCAAAACCGTTGAGTGGTATTTAGATAATCAGCAATGGTGTCAGCACGTTCAGGATGGTACTTATCAACGAGAGCGGTTGGGAGTCAATCAGTAATCATGAGTCATTCCATCAAAGGCATTATCTTGGCTGGAGGTTCAGGCACCCGCTTGTACCCCATTACTTTGGGCACCTCCAAGCAGTTGTTGCCGGTTTATGACAAGCCAATGATTTACTACCCTTTATCCGTTCTCATGCTGGCGGGCATCCGGGATATTCTGATTATAACGACACCTGACGACCAGGCCGGTTTTCAACGTGCACTGGGAAATGGTGAACAGTTTGGCATCACACTCTCTTATGCAGTGCAGCCGAGCCCCGACGGGTTAGCTCAGGCCTTTACCATTGGCGAGGAATTTATTGGCGAAAGTAGCGTTTGCTTGGTGCTTGGCGACAATATTTTCTACGGTCAGGGCTTTACGCCAAAGCTAAGGCAGGCAGCTGAAGCGGCCAAGAACGGAAAAGGAGCGACCGTTTTCGGTTATCAGGTAAAAGACCCTGATCGATTCGGGGTGGTTGAATTCGACAAGCACCATCGCGCTATCTCGATAGAGGAAAAGCCGACACAACCTAAGTCGAATTATGCGGTAACCGGCCTGTACTTCTACGATAACCGGGTAGTTGAAATCGCAAAGAATGTTAAACCCAGCGATCGCGGCGAGCTTGAAATAACCTGTATTAACCGCGCTTATCTAGAGCAGGGCAGTTTGAACGTGGAGTTGTTAGGGCGTGGCTTTGCGTGGTTAGACACTGGCACGCACGAAAGTTTACTCGAAGCCGCACAATTTGTTGAGACCATTGAGAAACGACAAGGGTACAAGATTGCTTGTTTGGAGGAGATCGGATACAACCAGGGGTGGCTTGGCCGTGAGCAAGTTTTAGCACAGGCAGAAGAGCTTAAAAAGAATGGCTACGGTGCCTACCTGAAAGACGTCGTTGGTAATGAGGTCGCAGGATGAGTCTCGTCAAATGGATTCATTTTCCATCCCTTGGTGATGACAGAGGCGGGCTTGTGGCATTGGAGGCCCATAGGCAGGTTCCTTTCGATGTCAAACGAGTCTATTACATCTATGGTACCCAGGCTGGCGTATCTCGTGGGTTCCATGCTCATAGAGCGTTACGCCAGGTCGCGGTATGTCTTGCGGGCAGGTGCCGCATGGTCTTGGACAACGGCATAGAGACCGAGGAAGTTTGGTTGGACTCTCCAGAGCGCGGTCTTCTTATCGAGCATATGGTCTGGCGCGAGATGCACGACTTTAGCCCCGATTGCGTGTTGTTAGTGCTCGCAGATGAGCATTACGATGAGGCAGACTATATTCGAAGCTATGAAACTTTCTTGAGTTTGAGATGACAGCGATGAATCTTGAGTCAAAAACCATTCGTTTACGACTTGTTGAAGAGTCGGATGCCGAGTTCATACTAAGTTTGCGGTTAGATGATCGGTATAACACGTTCCTGTCGAAGGTTTCACCTGATTTGGCGTCGCAGCAAGCCTGGATTAGAAAATATAAGCAGGACGAGGCGAATGGGTCTCAGTTTTATTTCATAATCGAACGCCTGGATGGAACGAAATGCGGCACCGTTCGAGTTTACGATCTGCGAGAAGATTCTTTCTGTTGGGGAAGCTGGATATTAAATGAAAGCAAGACACGTTATTCGGCACTTGAGAGCGCATTCTTGGTTTATCGATTTGGGTTTGAAGAGCTCGGTTTTAAGAATTCACATTTTGATGTGATGAAAGGAAATGATGGGGTTATCGGGTTCCACAAAAAAATGGGAGCTCAAGTCGTTTCAGAAGACCGTGACAACTTCTATTTCACTATAGATAAAGCTGCCGTCGACTCCACATATGCCCGCCTAAAAGATAAAATAGCATGATTCCCTTTCTAGATTTGACTGCCCTGAATACGCAGTATCGCGATGAGCTCGTTGAAGCTGCAACACGTGTTATTGACTCTGGCTGGTATATTAAAGGAAAAGAAGTTAGCGCATTTGAAGAAGAGTTTGCGACGTATTGTGGAACTACTCATTGTATTGGTGTTGCAAATGGCCTTGATGCGCTGACCCTAACCCTTCGTGGCTGGAAGGAAATGGGGCGGTTAAAGGCTGGTGATGAGGTGATTGTTCCGGCAAATACCTACATTGCGAGCATTTTAGCGATAACTGAAAACGAGCTTACACCGGTTTTGGTGGAGCCGGATGAGCTTACCTACAATTTATGTCCCGTTAAAGCTGCAGCGGCGATAACAGATAAAACAAAAGCGATAATGGCGGTACATCTCTACGGCCGTTTGGCGCCAATGCCAGAAATTATGGCGCTCGCCGACCACAACAATTTGTTGGTCCTGGAGGATGCTGCGCAGGCGCACGGCGCTATGCTAGAAGGGAAGAAGGCTGGTAACTGGGGGCATGCAGCGGGGTTTAGTTTCTACCCAGGCAAAAACCTGGGTGCCTTAGGTGATGCTGGCGCTGTGACCACTAACGATCCAGGTTTAGCAGAGGTTGTTCGCGCACTTGGCAACTATGGTGGCCATAGGAAATATGAGAATCTCTATCAGGGTGTAAATAGCCGTTTGGATGAGATGCAGGCGGCAATGTTACGCGTAAAACTGCGTCATCTTGATTCAGAAGTTTGCTATCGCCGTTCAATAGCTGAACGGTATATCAAGGGTCTTTCAAACGACAGTGTGGTACTCCCGCTTGAGAAGAGTGCTTGTCCCTCATTGTTAAATGAACATGTCTGGCATTTGTTTGTAGTGCGTACCAAAAGCCGAGACAGTCTTCAAAATCACCTTTTAGATGCAGGTATTCAGACGTTAATTCATTACCCTATCCCGCCCCATAAGCAGGATGCCTACTCCGGTTGGCGCCATCTTCATTTACCGGTGACCGAAGCAATACATAACGAAGTTCTAAGTCTTCCAATGGGGCCGACCTTGCCTATGGAGGATGTAGACAAGGTTATAGATGCGGTAAACGCATACGCATGACGTTGATAAAAACTTCCGTTCTGAGCTTTATCGCTACGGCGATAAAAATGCTGTCCATGCTTGCAATAAACAAAGCGGTTGCCGTGTTTATCGGGCCAACCGGGCTTGCCCTGATTGGTCAGTTTCAAAACTTCACGCAGCTTGGAATGACAGTGGCTCAGGGTGGAATTAATGCCGGCGTTACCAAGTACACTGCGGAATATGGGAGAGAAAGCGATCAGCTAAGAGTTTTATTTTCAACGGCTTTTAAAATTAGCTTTCTTTGTTCTATAGCCTTTGGGCTTACTAGTATCCTGTTTTCGAAATTATTTTCTGACTATTTTCTTGATACCGTTGAGTATTCATATGTATTCGTGATCTTCGGAATCAGTTTGCCTCTATTTGTTTTAAATCAGCTTCTTTTGTCGATTGTTAATGGGCTCAAAGAAGTTAAGGTATTTATTGGGGCAAATATAAGTCAAAGTGTTTATGGCTTGATATTTACCAGCATTTTGGTGATTTTCTTTGGATTGGATGGCGCATTAATTGCCATGGTAACAAACCAATCTGTCATCCTTTTAGTTGTTTTGTGGATGCTGCGAAAACATGTAGTGATTAGGTGGCAGCTTTTTAAAAGTGCATATTCAAGAGAAGAGGGAAGAAAACTATTTAGATACTCTGCAATGGCATTGACGACTGCTGCAATGGTTCCTGCCTCACATTTGTTGGTGAGAAATTACATAGGGGATACCTTGGGGTGGGAGCAAGCAGGTTATTGGCAGGCAATTTGGTACATATCAACAATATACCTGATGGTGGTTACAACTGCCTTAAGTATATACTATTTGCCTAGACTGTCCGAACTTTCAGATAATGCTGAGATTCGCTCAGAACTTTTTAGTGGGTATAAAATTATACTTCCAGTGGTCTCGTTGATGGCTGTTGCTATCTATTTCTGTAAAGACCTAATCGTCTGGCTTTTATTTACAGAGGAGTTTGAGCCTATTAAGGAGTTGTTTGTATGGCAATTAATAGGCGATGTGATCAAGCTTGCAGCGTGGCTGCTTTCTTATTTGATGCTTGCCAAAGCAATGGTTCGCTACCTGGTGGTTACAGAAATTCTGTTTTCTATTCTTTTTGTGGTTTTGAGCATTCTTTTTGTTCAGCGCTATGGGCTCATAGGTGTTACGTATGCATTTGCACTAAATTATACAATTTACTTTTTGGTGATGGCACGTAGAATTAAAGCATTTTTTGCCGTCAGTTAAGCCTGTTTGACAGTTTTCGGTTTTGGATATTTATGAAACGCAACCATTATCTTAGTAAAAAGGCAAATGATGCTGTTTGATAATGCTGTCGTGTCTCGGATCTCGTTTCAGAGCAAGCTCGTTGCGTTAATGATTTTTGTTTTAATGGCCCCGGTGTTTTTGTGGCCGTTTATGTTTCTTTCCTTTGCTCTTTCAGCTGCTCTTGTGTGTTTTATAATCGCAACTCAGAATTTTCTTGACCGAAAGAGTTTGGCTGTATCCGTTCTTGTTTTTGCCGCTTTGGCAGCTTTTAAAAACTTACAGGGGGCGAGCATACAAGGCGCACTTTTCTTCTCAGTGGCGACAAGTGCTTTGATTTTAATTCGGGCGGGTGTGATGGTTCGCTCTTTTCATTACTTAAAGATGATACTGGCCTGCTTTATAGTTTTGGGTGCTATTGTTTGGTTTGTTCATTTTTTAAGTAGTAATTCTAGTTTGTTGTTGCTCGGTTTTGTGCCTGATGAATATGTGCTCAATCAACTTAAGGTTGAATCCGGTGATCGTTATGCTGTATATCCATTTTTGACGCGAATCGTATACGGCTCGGTTGACGGATTCTATCGGTTCCAAGGTATATTTGATGAGCCGGGATACTTGGGCACCGTCTGTGCGTTAATTTTTACTGCCGGTAAGTGTGATTTAAAAGGGTTTTCGAATAAGTTGGTGTTTTTGGGTGGGGCGTTAACGCTTTCGCTTGCCTTTTATATTATTGTTGCTATTTACTGGTTGTTATATCTTATTCCGAGGCCTGATAGCCTGTTTAAAGGCATTATTTATGCTTTGGTTTCGGTTGCTTTGATATATTCTGTGCCAGCAGGAAGAGATATTGCAGATAGGTACATAATTGATCGGTTGGCTATCGAGGGCGGTGTTCTTTCAGGTGACAATCGATCCGCCAAAGGACTGGATCAGTCATTTGATTATTTTTTAAGGGAAGCCAGATTCGAGGAGCGAGCCCTGGGGTTGGAGCGTTATCAGTTAGATGGATCTTCATCGATTAAACAGGTGCCTGTAACTACTGGGTATTTTGGTGTTTTTTTGATCATTTTTGTTTTTTCTCTTTTGCTGCTAATTAATTACTCAGCTTTCAACTATGAATCGCTGATTTATGTGTTGGTTTTTGCTCTTTCGGCTTATCAACGCCCAGATATTATGAACCCCGTTTTTGTATATCTTTTTATAGTCGGCCTGTTGGTAAGTCGTTCTCCAAAAAAGTATGACGCTTGTTCTCGAATCTGATTTGATGAATCGGCGGATAAAAACTTTTGGGCTTGGCGCGATAATATTTTCTAATCGAGTGTTGTTATGAATGAACCATTGGTTTCAGTGGTTATACCCTGCTATAACCACGATCGGTATGTGCAAGAGTGTATTCAGAGCATAATAGATCAAACATATTGTAATTTAGAGCTAATTATAATTGATGATGGTTCCAGTGATCAGTCGGTCGTTATGATCGATCAAATCTCTACAAAGTGCAATGATCGGTTTGTGCGCTTTGATTTTCGTCATCGCCCAAATAAAGGATTATGTGCAACGTTGAATGAAGCTTTAGAGTGGTGTCAGGGTGAGTTTGTTTCGCCGATCGCTTCGGATGATGTTATGCTCCCTCATAAAATCCGGAAACAAGTTTCAAGTTTTTCAAGTCCCCTGATAGCGGGTGTCTTTGGTAATGTCGCGGTATTGCAAGAGGGCGTTATAAAGAACCCTGTTCAATCGGCTGAATTGGCGAAACCAGTGGTTGAGACAGTGTATAGTTTTCGAGATATTTTCTTCCGAAAATCAAAACTCCCGGCTCCAACAGCAATGCTCAGACGTTCTGATCTAATCGAGGTTGGTGGTTATGATGAGGATATAGCGATTGAAGACTTTTATCTATGGTTAAAGTTGACGGAAAGCGGCAAACAACTTGTTCATATTGGTGAAACGCTGGCTTTGTATCGACGTCACCCAGGCAATCAGTCCCAGAATTCTGAAATCATGCTGGACGGTGTGCTTCAGATTTTGAGCCGGTATGATGACCGGAAAGATTTTCCGGAGGCGCTCGCGCGCTCCTTGCTCGTTCATGCAGGAGACCTTGCGGGTGATGGCGCGGGCGATAGTTTCAGGTACTTGGTGCGGGGACTGCGACAATGTCCTTCTCTTCTATTCTCAAAATTGTTTTTTGTTTATTTTTATAGGTACGGTCTAGGGCTCAGGTTTTCTGGAAAGAGAAACGGGCATGAAGATTGAGAGTGTCGCGATAGAAATTACGGCTAATGCATTTTTACCAGAAGCTTATGCTTACCGTAATTTCTTTGTCAAAAATGGGTATCGTTGTGAGTTGGTGAGAAAAGGAAGTCCCGATGTTCTCAGCTATGATGCAGTGCTATTGTTTCACGGCTTTCATCCGTTCTGGCGAAAGTATCCTAAGTTTGTCATCGGAGAGTATCACTCACTGAGTGTAGGTCGTTTTTCTCGACTCAAGGATTTTTTAAAACGAATTGTTAATGTTCGTGCCGATTTTTATATTTTTTTAAACGATAGTGTGAGAAAGGCTCTGTATTTTTCTAATCGTGTTCCCTTTGCTTTGAGAGGCATGGGGTTCGATAAAGAGAAGCTGGGTCCACGAAATGATTCAAGTTTAGAATTTGACGTAGTCTATTGCGGGTCATTTCGTGAGGGTGTTGAGTGTTGCATTGATCGCCTCGCCAGCCTAGGTTTTAAAGTTGCCGTTGTTGGTTTTGATTCTTCCTCTGTCGACGAAAACGTATCGTCTTTCGGGAGGGTATCGCCCAGTGAAGCAATGGAGATAATCCATAGATCAAGATGGGGGCTTAATTACACCCCCGATGTTCATCCACTGAATATTCAAGATTCAACGAAAGTTATCGAATACAGTGGGGCCGGCTTGGGTGTTATAACGAATAGGTATGCTTGGCTTGACCAATTTGAACAAAATCGGGGAGGTCGTTTTTTAGACATAGCGTCTGTGAAAGATAAGCGCGATGTAACCAATTTTGAATTCGTGATTCCTAATGTGGACGACCTTGAGTGGTCGGTTGTTATGTCGAAGTCACTTGGTGATTTGCTTGATAGAATGGCGGCAAGCGACCCAATGAGCGATGAATGATGAGATGCAAGTGAAGAAGATTCTCTATGTAGTTAATGCTCCCGAATTTTTTATCTCTCATCGCTTGGCACTGGCGTTGGCAGCAAAGGGCGAAGGGTATGAGGTACATGTTGCCACTGCTCCAGGCGTTGAGGTAAGCGAAATTGAAGCCCAAGGTTTGATCCACCATTCGATTGGTTTCGCCAGAAGTGGTCAAAATCCGTTTGTGGAGTTAAGAACCCTTGCCCAGCTCGTGGCCCTTTTTCGACGAATTGCGCCAGATCTTGTTCACTTGGTAACGATTAAGCCAGTGATTTATGGAGGTTTAGCGGCGCGCTTGACTGGAGTCCGTAGCGTTGTGGCGGCTGTATCCGGACTTGGAACTGCGTTTCTTGCAGATTCCGGTTTAGGGAAACTTAGGCGAAGTCTAATCACGAGGCTGTACTCATCGGCGTTCAAGCAAGAGCGATTGGCGGTGATTTTTCAGAATCCAGACGATCGTGATAGCTTGCTTGGATATCGTGTAATCCAGGCTAAAGACGCTCGGCTGATCCGAGGCTCAGGTGTTAAGTTAGAGCGTTATCCCTGTGTGCCGGAACCCAAATCAGTTCCGGTAGTCGTCATGGCCTCGCGCTTATTGAGAGACAAAGGGGTCTTTGAGTTTGTAAGTGCCGCCCGAATTTTGCGGGACCGTGGTGTCGAGGTTGAAATGCGCCTTATAGGTTCGACAGATCCCGGTAACCTGACGAGTGTTGACGAAAAGCAACTGGAGCAATGGCGGGATGACGGTGCGGTTCGCCTTATGGGGTACCGAAATGATATTGCAGAGCAGTATGCTGCTGCGAACATTGTGTGTTTACCTTCGTACAGAGAGGGATTGCCCAAAAGCCTGGTAGAGGCGGCGGCCTGTGGTCGGGCTGTTGTGACTACCGACGTTCCAGGTTGCCGTGATGCGATTACTCCGGGTGAAACCGGGATGACCGTGCCGGTTAAAGATCCTTTGGCTTTAGCGGAGGCTGTTCAAAAACTGGTTGAAGATCCGGACTTACGTGAGCGAATGGGTTTGGCAGGCAGGGCTTTGGCAGAAAAGGAATTTTCTATTGAGAAAATTATAGACCAGCATCTTCAAATCTATCGGGAAGTGTTGGTTGCTAACATCTAGAGGTTGGTTGGCCCCTTGAACATATTAGTAACGGGTGGTTCGGGTTTCGTAGGCGGTGCTATCGCTGCTGAGATAGCTCGCCGGGAAAATATAAGGCTGACGTGTGCTGTGCGCCGATCCGGCTCTGCGCCAAGTGGTTCCGAGGTGTTGGTGAAAGAGCTAGGCCCGCACACGGATTGGTCTGAAGCAGTGAAAAACCAGGATGTGGTAGTGCATGCCGCAGCGCGTGCTCATGTTATGAAAGAGAGTGTAAATGATCCGTTGACGGAATATCGGAGGGTTAATGTCGGCGGTACTTTACAGCTCGCGCGGCAGGCTGCAGAGGCTGGTGTTCGGAGGTTTGTTTTTATCAGCTCCATTAAAGTGAATGGTGAGACCTCGGCGGCTGGCCGCCCTTTTACCGCTAACGATATTCCGGATCCTGCAGGGCCTTATGGCGTTTCCAAAATGGAAGCTGAACAAGGATTGTCAGAGCTATCCAGGGAAACTGGAATGGAGGTTGTCATCATTCGTCCCCCACTGGTATATGGACGCGGCGTGAAGGGGAATTTTGCCACCATGGCTAAGCTGGTGCGGAGCGGTTTTCCGTTGCCTCTTGGGAGTGTGCGCAACCGCCGGACGCTGGTCTCCTTGGAAAATCTTGTTGATTTTACCCTTGCCTGTATTACTCATCCTGCTGCGGCCAATGAGGTTTTCCTTGTTGGTGATGGTCAAGATCTCTCTACGACAGGGCTATTGCGTGCAATTGGTAAAGCTATGGGTAAGCCTGCCCGGCTAATTCCGGTGCCCTCGGGGCTACTCATGCTTTCGGCAAGTGTATTAGGTAAAAAAAATGCAGCGCAAAGAGTTTTGGGTTCTTTACAATCGGATATTTCTAAAGCTCGTCAAGTATTAGGTTGGGAGCCCCCTCTCTCAGTCGATGAAGGGCTTCGCCGATGCTTTGTTACGGAGTGTGCGTCTTGATTCGTTTCTTTGATTTAATTTTTTCGCTGGCCGGTTTAGTGCTAGGTTTCCCAGTATTGGTTATGTTGATAATTGTTGGTTATTTCGATACGGGCTCTCCTCTGTTCCGTCAAGAGAGGGTTGGGCGTTATAAAAAGCCGTTTACCTTGGTGAAGTTTCGCACCATGGCGCCGGATACCAAGTCGGTGGCCAGTCACCTGGCCGATTCATCCTCCATAACTCCGGTTGGTCGATTTCTCCGGCGGACCAAGTTGGATGAACTGCCGCAACTCTGGAATGTGCTCAAGGGCGAGATGAGCCTGGTGGG
>CEVF01023878.1_pt1 | contig 29734 bp, 29 predicted proteins | sample 356441 | NCBI WGS metagenome assembly CEVF01 (sample SAMEA2622765, study PRJEB7988) | marine metagenome | biome: marine biome (ENVO:00000447); feature: surface water layer (ENVO:00002042); material: "saline water (ENVO:00002010), including plankton (ENVO:xxxxxxxx)" | depth 5 m | reverse complement strand
TTGAACAATTGGCAGATTCCCGAGCCTGTGGACGGTATCAAAATAGAGGAATCAAAAATCGACGTAATCTTCGTGCCACTTTTGGCCTTCGACCAAAAGGGCAATCGCGTTGGGTATGGCAAGGGTTACTACGATACTTTTTTGAAGAGATGTCGACAAAACTCCATTAAGATAGGATTGTCTTTCTTTGATGCTGTAAAAGATATCAGCGATGTCGGCCAACACGATGTTCCCTTGGATTATTGTGTTACCCCAATTGAGATTTATTCATTCTCCTCATCCGACTTTTCTTCTTGATCTTTTTTAGGGAAGGCCTTTTTGTTAAAAATGATGAGCAAGGCCACTCCAATGCTTATGGCCGAATCGGCAATATTGAAAACCGGTTCAAAAAAACTAAAAGTATTGCCCCCGACAAAGGGAAACCAATCAGGCCAAACAGCATCTTGGATGATGGGAAAGTAGAGCATATCGACCACCTTGCCATGAAACAGTTTGCCATACGGTTCATCAGCAAACAAGGTCGCCACTTGGTTATAGCTGTCGTTGAAGATAACACCGTAAAAAACCGAATCGATTATGTTGCCCAAGGCCCCTGCGAAAATCAAGGAAACGGCCACGATCAAAACACGGGCAGATTTCTTTTTGATGATATCATACAACCAATAGCCAATACCGACAATGGCAAAAAGCCGAAAAATGGTCAAGATCAATTTACCAGTTGATTCAGATATGGGCAGAAAATCGTTCAGTTTGGTCCCCCAGGCCGCCCCTGAATTCTCGATAAATAAAATCTTGAACCAACGGAAAACCTCAACGGATTCTTGATACTCAAAATGCGTTTTGATATAGATTTTGCTAATCTGGTCGATCAGCAATACAACTATGATCAGTAAGAGTGATTTTTTCAGGTCCATTTGTAAAAATGAGTTGCAAAAATACTGATATTATTCAGTTTTTTTGAGATGGATGTCGCCCTCTACCGACCGCAGGTCATAAACTGAATCACCTGACGGAATCGAACTCCCACTTACCGTTCCGTAAGCTGATGTAGCCAGTATATCTCCTTTGTCGGTAAAAAGATAAATGGTTCCCCTTTGGGTTTTTACCTGCACGTTTTCGCCAATGTTGCGTAGTTCGCAAACACCATCGGCCAAATCAACTTTGAGGTTTTTATAGTTGCCGGTGGCATTGACATGGCTGCTGGTGCCATAAAGACGAATATCATGGTATTCGGGCAATGTTATGTGAAGCCGTATCGAAACGACCTTGTGGGCACTCAATTTGTCGTTCGGAAAGATGAAATTGGGCTGAAAACCTGTGTTCACCAGAATGGTTTGGCCTTCTTGCTCGATATTGACCACCAAATCTTTTTTGTATTCGCCATCGATAATGGCCTCAACCGACAGTTCATCGCCCGAAGCTGTAGTCAAATCTACTTGGTAGCAATTATTCGAATCAATTTGGATGTAGTCATTGTTGGCGTTGACGTAGGTCTTTTTCACCACCTTTTGCGCAGCAACGGTAATACTGGCCAAAAAGCCCAGTAGGCCCAAAACAAGATACCCGCAACGTCTCAAAGGCACTGGGCTACTTTTGCATGTTCTTTGCCTCAATGCTCAAAGTGGCATGGGGTACCAGCTTCAACCGTTCTTTGTTGATCAATTTGCCAGTTACCCGACAAATGCCATAGGTTTTGTTCTCAATTCGCAACAAAGCATTTTTAAGGTCGCGGATAAATTTCTCTTGACGGATGGCCAATTGGGTGTTGGCCTCTTTGCTCATGGTCTCAGAACCCTCTTCAAACGCCTTGAACGTTGGCGAAGTGTCGTCTGTACCATTGTTGCCATCGTTCATGTAAGAACTTCTCAAAAGCTCAAGGTGCTTTTGGGCCTTTTCTATTTTCTCTTCAATCAGCTTTCTGAACTCCTCGAGCTCTTTGTCTGAATACCTGACTTTAGTATCGTTTGACATCTTTCAATGTTTTTTAATTAATAATCTAGTGTTCACTCCATCAAAGGCCAAGGCCGTTCCTCCTTCCAGTTCCTCTTCAAAATCAAGCGCTGCGGTCAGGGTCTCTGATTTAATATACTCTTTATTGCTTTCAACTGCCTCTTCGATCAAGCCATCTTTTTGGATCTTGATGTCAATTCTATCGGTCACTTCAAAACCTGAGTCTTTTCGCAGGTTTTGAATGCGGTTCACAAGTTCTCTGGCGATACCCTCTTTTTTAAGGTCATCGTTAATGGTAACATCAAGTGCCACGGTAAAGGTGCCATTACTGGCCACCAACCAACCCTCGATGTCTTGAGAACTGATTTCTACATCTGACAACTGTAATTTAATGCTTTTATTTTCCAAATCAAGCGATATTTCGCCTTCCTGTTCAATTTTTTGGATGTCTTCTTGCCCCATTTGTGAAACAGCGGCCGCAATTGCCTTCATCTCTTTCCCGTATCGGGGGCCCAAAACCTTGAAATTTGGCTTGATCTGTTTGACCAAAATGCCCGAAGCATCATCGAGCAGCTCGATTTCCTTGACGTTTACCTCGGACTTGATCAAATCGGATACCGCTTCGATCTCTTCCCTTTGGGAAGCATCCAGCACGGGAATCATGACCTTTTGCAATGGCTGTCGCACCTTGATCTTTTCTTTCTGGCGTATGGAAAGCACCAATGAGGTAATTTTTTGTGCCGCCTGCATCTTGCCCTCCAACTTTTCGTTCACCATGGTTTCATCATGGTCGGGGAAGTCAGCAAGGTGCACGCTCTCAAGCCCTTCCAATTGGGTCACCGCTTCCAAGTCTTTGTACAGTCTGTCCATATAAAAGGGCGCCAAAGGGGCCGAAAGTTTGGCAACCGTACACAGGCAGGTATAGAGCGTTTGATAGGCCGAGATTTTGTCCTTCTGGTAATCCCCTTTCCAAAAACGTCTTCGGCTTAGGCGAACATACCAGTTGCTGAGGTTTTCCTGCACAAAATCTGAAATGGCGCGTGCCGCTTTGGTAGGCTCGTAATCGGCATAGGCCCCATCGACCAGCTTGATCAGGGTATGTAGTTCAGAAAGAATCCATTGGTCAAGCTCTGAACGCTCATCTAGGGCCATCTCTTCTTCACTGTACGAAAAGCCATCGATATTGGCATACAGCGCAAAAAAGGCATAGGTGTTGTAAAGGGTGCCAAAAAACTTTCGTTTGACCTCGGCAACGCCCTCGATGTCAAATTTTAGGTTGTCCCACGGGTTGGCATTCGCTATCATGTACCATCGGGTGGCATCGGCCCCATGGGCCTTCATCGTCTCAAAGGGATCAATGGCATTGCCCAAACGCTTCGACATTTTTTTGCCCTCTTTATCGAGTACCAAGCCATTTGACACCACATTTTTATAGGCCACTGAGTCAAATACCATGGTGGCTATGGCATGCAGTGTATAGAACCATCCCCGTGTCTGATCGACCCCTTCGGCAATGAAGTTTGCCGGAAAAGCAACCCGGTCATCAATCAACTGTTTGTTCTCAAAAGGATAGTGCCATTGGGCATAGGGCATCGAACCGCTATCGAACCATACATCGATAAGGTCTGCTTCGCGCTTCATGGGCTTGCCCGAGGGCGACACCAAAACTATTTTATCAACCACATTTTTGTGAAGGTCGATTTTGTCATAATTGGCCTCGCTCATGTCACCCACCACAAAGTCGTCGAAGATATCTTTCTCCATAAAACCTGCCTCGACGGCTTTGCCCATTTCTGATTTGAGTTCTTCAACCGAGCCGATTATTTTTTCCTCTTGCCCGTCGTCTGTACGCCAAATGGGCAAGGGTATGCCCCAGTAACGAGATCGAGACAGGTTCCAGTCGTTGGCATTGGCCAACCAGTTGCCAAAGCGGCCTTCACCTGTCGATTTTGGTTTCCAATTGATCTCTTGGTTCAATTCGTACATACGGTCCCGTACATCGGTGACCTTGATGAACCAAGAATCAAGTGGATAATATAAGATGGGTTTGTCTGTACGCCAACAGTTCGGGTAGCTGTGCAGATATTTTTCAACCTTGAACGCCTTGTTCTCCGTTTTTAGTTTGATGGCCAATTCAACATCGACTGATTTTTCGGGTGCCTGGCCCTCTTCGTAATATTCGTTTTTAACGTATTTGCCGCCAAACTCTCGCATTTCTGGTCGAAACCTGCCCTGCAAATCGACCAGGGGGACGGGATTGTTGTTTTCATCAAGCACCAACATGGGCGGCACCTCGGGCTTCGCCTGTTTGGCCACCATGGCATCGTCGGCACCAAAGGTTGGGGCCGTATGCACGATACCTGTACCGTCTTCGGTGGTAACAAAATCGCCAGCAATTACCCTAAATGCATTCTCTGGGTTTTGGTAAGGCTGTACATAATCGATAAGCTGTTCGTACCGTATGCCTACCAAATCTGCGCCCTTGGCCTCGGCAATGACCTGATAAGGAATTTTTTTGTCGCCCGGCTTGTATTGGCTGAAATCTTCGGCTGATTCGGCCTCAAAGAATTTGCCTGAAAACTGTTTGCCCACCAGCGCCTTGGCCACCACTACATTGATGGGTTCAAAGGTATATTGGTTAAAAGTCTTTACGAGCACGTAGTCAATTTTCGGGCCGACCGTCAATGCGGTATTCGAGGGAAGTGTCCATGGTGTGGTCGTCCATGCCAAAAAATAGATGTTCCCCCCGACGTCTTTCAAAAAATCAGGAAGGGTTTCTTTTTTGGCCTTGAACTGGGCCGTTACCGTTGTGTCGGTCACATCTTGGTAGGTGCCCGGTTGGTTCAGCTCGTGCGAGCTAAGGCCCGTGCCCGCTTTGGGCGAATAAGGCTGTATGGTATAGCCCTTGTAAATGAGCCCCTTGTCATAAATCTGCTTGAGCAGCCACCAGACCGACTCCATGTATTTGGACTTGTAGGTGATGTAAGGGTCGTCCATATCTACCCAATACCCCACTTTTTCGGTCATGTCGTTCCACACATCGGTATAGCGCATGACCGCTTTTTTACAGGCCTCGTTGTATTCTTCTATCGATATCTTCTTTCCGATATCTTCCTTGGTGATGCCCAGTTCTTTCTCGACACCCAATTCAATGGGTAGCCCGTGGGTATCCCACCCCGCCTTGCGCTTCACCTGGTACCCCTTCATGGTCTTGTACCTCGGAAAGATGTCCTTGATGGTTCGTGCCATCACATGGTGGATGCCCGGCATTCCGTTGGCCGAAGGAGGGCCCTCATAGAACACATAGCTTTCCTTTCCATCACGGGTCGAAATACTCTTCTCAAATATGTTCTTTTCCTTCCAAAAAGTAAGCACTTCCTCTGCCACTCCTGGAAGGTCTAGATTTTTGTACTCTTTGAATTTCGAACCCATAATGCGCTTTGAATTAAGGTGCGCAAAATTAAGCAATTTCCTATAAAAACAGCGGGGCGGCAAACTAAAAAAGCCCCTCTACAAGGGGCTTTTCTTTTTTAGAAAATATACGTTTGGGTTATTGCATGGTTCCCGTGACTACTACATTTACGTTGAGCTTAAAATCCATGTTACGGTTTATGCACCATGGATCTTGTCGAATTCGCTCGAAGCAGAACATTTAAATTCGATTAACCATTTGGATATTTTTCATGTCCGCGAAAAAACCATGTTGTCACAAATAATTCCGAAATAAAATTGATGCCGGTCAAACTGAACTTTAAAGAAAAACTTTTTAAAAATTCTACAATATTTCAACGTTTTCATAACTAATTGGATATGAAAAAAATACGTCTTATAGTTCATTGGTTTGTCGTGCTTTTTGATATCTTTAGGCCCATATAACACTAAAACCATTACGATGAAAAAAGTTTTGTTAGGATTTGCCGTCATAGCGATGGCCATGGGTTTTCAATCTTGTGAAGGTTGTGCCGACAAGGTGAACCAAGCTTCAGAGGAAGCTGCAGAGGCCACTGGCGAAGCAGCTGAATCATTGGAAGAAGCAGGAGAGAACCTAAAGGAGGCCGGCGAAGAGGCCATGAACGAGGCCAAAGAGGCAGGTGAAGAGATGAAGAAGGCTGCTGAAGATGCAGCCAATGATGTCAAAAATGCCGCAGAAGAAGCTGGTGAGGATGCCAAAAAAGCCGTCAACGAGGCTGCCAAAGAAGTGGAAGAAGCCACCGACGACAACTGATCTCTTTTGTATTAAAAATCTGAAGGGGCCGTTTAAAAAGTTTGCCCAATCGTCATTTCAAGACCTCCGGTCTACGCCCGATTTGACAAAAAGATATTCAGCAAACTTTATGGACGGTCTCTTCCATTTAAAAGGAATATTCAAGGCCCAATATTAAATTGGTGCCCGGTGCCACAATACCTGAAGAATAGGTTCTATAACGTTGGTTTGTTATGTTCTCTAAATTCAATGAAGCCTTCAATGATTGTGTGATCTCATACTGCGAACGGAAATTCAAGGTGTACCAAGAAGGTGAAAATGGGTTGCCGTTCTCGTCGGTCGCGTAAATGAATTCTTTGCTGCGCTCTGAAAAGGCCAAGTCTTCAAAGGGCATCTCTCCATTATAGTTCAGAAATAGATCTGCCGTAAACCTAGGGCTCTTCCATAATACATGAACATCTGCAAAAGTAGGGGCCACATGGCGTGCCGGTGAATCGGTGCCATCATCTTCTTCTTCAATGCCCTCGGTAAGTGTCAGGTTGGACACTAGAGACCAGTTTTCATTTAAAAAAGCCTCAAGACCGAACTCAAAACCATACACGTAGGCCTTGGCGGCATTTTGTATGGCCTGAACGTTGCTCAATTCCCCATTGTATTCAATCTGTGATTGACCATTGAAAGTAAAGTCCCTTCGCACAAGGGCATCGACCAAATAGGTGTAGTATGTGGCCGCAGAGAGCACCACCTTATCATTGAAATTCTTGCGGACTCCAAAATCAATATTGTACGCATATTCAGGTTGCAGATTAGGATTTGGCACCACCACCGAGCCGGGCTCTGAATCGAAGATCTTTCCCACATCATCGATATTGGGCGCCCGAAAGCCCGTAGACCCATTCAAGGTGAACTGTAGGTTTTCTTGTGGAAACCAACTGAAGCCCACACTGCCGGTAAGGGCCCCTGTTATAATATCGGCCTCATCAAAAGGAAACTGGTAGAAGGTATCGTCGAACCGGGCATCGACCCATACTTGGCTATAGCGAAGGCCCGACAATAGGGTAATATTTGGCTTCAATTGATATTCGCCATGTACATAACCGGCAAATGTCTGCCAGGTGGCACCATCAGGGTAGCGCGAGGCAGCATCAAATATTTCGGCTGTTTCAATATTTTTTTGGCTACCGTCTGAGTTGACCTTGTTGAAAATATATTCGGCCCCGTAATACAACCGGAGGTTGCCTATCTTCTTGTTCTCAAAATCGAGGTTTACCGACAAGGCATCCACTTTCTCTTTGGTTCTGAACAGTATCGGGTCTTGAAAATCACGTTCGTTCCTGCTCTCTTCGAACAATTGGTAGGCGGTGGTCAACCTGACCCTGTCATAAAATTTATTGCGCCCCTGTTTCGTCACCTGAAAATTGCCCATGAACCACTTTTGGGGGCCATAGTACCACTCGGCAGAGCGTAGACCAGCACCATCGCTGCTTGGCCTGATCAAACGGTCATATCTTGCATAATCAGAGGTTTCTGAATAATAGAGACCAAGATCATACGTGTAATTGTTGTTGGGGCGAAATTTTAATTTCTGAAGAAGATTGATCTGGTCATAGCCAGAAGGCACCTGCTCTCGTGGGTCAGCATTGGGCACCAGCACATCTTCCCCGCTTCGCCTGACCACATAATGGTTTCTCAAGTAACTGTCGCGACCGTGCTTGCCCATGGTCAAATCGCCAAAGTCGTTATATGAGACACTTGTGTACGAAGCCCATCTTTTTTTTCCAAAATTAAAATCGATATGGGCGGTGTTTTCGTTGTTCGCGGTTGAAAAACGGTACAGGGCACTGCCTGAGAACGCCAGGCTGTCGGTGAACGAAAAACGCGGGCTTTTCGTAAAAAAGTTCATAACCCCCCCTATGGCATCACTACCGTAAATAACAGAACCTGGGCCAAAAATCACCTCTGTGTTCTTGACGGTGAAGGGGTCAATGGAAATTACATTCTGAATATTGCCACCCCTGAAAATGGCATTGTTCATTCGAACCCCATCGACCGACAAGAGAACCCGATTGGTGGCAAAACCCCGGATCATAGGGCTGCCCCCTCCCAATTGGCTTTTTTGAACGAACACCTTGCCACTGTGCCACAACAAATCTGCAGAAGTCTGCGGACTCGCCAAAGCAATGCTCTGGGCATCGATGGAAACAACCTTTTGGGGTATGTCTTTTCGTTGCTGCTCCCATTTTGAAACCGACATGACCACCTCATCAAGTTGTTCGGGCTTGAGCTGTAAAAAGACTTTGTTGCCCTTTCTCAGTATCAAGGCCTTGGTGGTCTTCAAGGGCTGGTAACTGATATGCCTGAACTCGATACGTTCGTTGCGATTGAACGCAGAGAGATCGCACCGACCATCAAAATCGGTAATGGCACTCTTTGATTTGTCTTTGTTGTAGATGGCCACATTGACGACAGGGTTGCCGTTTTCGGCATCCATGACCACAATCTGCTGTGAAGAAACAGCCCAAGAAAAAAGTACAAAAAAAAGGAACGTCTTGGTCTCGCACATACTAATCGAACACTGCATTTAAAACGGCCAACGACTTGGGTTTTCTGAATCCGTGCAAATGTAGCCCAAAATACAGAATAACCACTTGAAGCAATTTTTGTCGGTTGGCACTGCTCATTTTTACCGTCAATAATGCATCAAAATTTATGCCCAAAAATTGTTTGAAGTAATCAAGGGTTTTTCCCTCGATCATGGGGTTGAGCGATGGCTGTGCAGAAAAGTTTCCTTCGAGCAAATCAAAATAGTGCTTTTCCTGTTCAGAGGTGTCAGGGTAGAACCCCAAATATTTTGTAAGGTTCAAGAGAAAAAGAATATGGAAATTAGAAACATTTTCACTCTTGTCTATCCAATTCAAGCTATATTCCAAATAATTGAAAAGCGCTTCGTCCTTTTCTTCTTCTTGGATACTCGAACCCAGCATTTCGCACAAAAAAAGCACCAAGCTGTTTTTTACCACATCGGAATGCAGCGTTTTGTACGGATTGATGACCTTGACCTCTCGAATGGTCTCCAGCGACCCCTTGTTCTTGTGGTTGACAACCATCTCTAACTGGGTAAGGGGTTGAAAGTATGCCGGTTTCAATTTTCCCTTTTTGGAAGAAAGCACTCCTTTCAGCAGATACGACTTGAGCCCATCAGACTGGGTAAATGCCTTGACAATCAAGCTAGTATCGCCATATTTGAGCGAAGAAAAAACAATGGCCTTTGTGCTTATTTGCATATGACCCCCCCTACTTCTGAAAAGGTTACGGTTATGAGCCCTTGGACTACACCACCTCAGGACTAAAGATAAAAAGAAACCCGCTGTATTTGAAATACAACGGGCTAAGTGAATATTTGAATTAGCTATATTACGCCCTGGGCAAGCATGGCATCGGCCACCTTAACAAACCCGGCTATGTTGGCTCCTTTTACATAATTGCAATACCCGTTTTCTTCCATGCCATATTCGATGCAAGAGTTATGAATGTCGTTCATGATTCCCTTTAGGCGATCATCGACCTCTGATCGTGTCCAACTGATCCGCAAAGAGTTCTGTGACATTTCCAGACCTGAAGTGGCCACACCCCCTGCGTTGGACGCCTTGCCTGGTGCAAACAAAATTTTGGCATCATGAAAAGCATGTATGGCCTCTGGTGTAGAGGGCATGTTGGCCCCCTCAGAAACACACATACAACCGTTTTTCAACAAGGCTTTGGCATGGTCACCGTTCAATTCGTTTTGGGTGGCACAGGGCAGTGCAATATCGCAGGGTACCTCCCAAGGTGCCTTGCCCTTATGGTATTCTGCATTCGGATATTCCTTTACATATTCAGATATTCTTCCGCGTTTATTGTTTTTCAGGTCCATTACCCAGGCCAATTTTTCTTCATCTATGCCATCTTTGTCATAAATATATCCGCCTGAATCTGAAAGCGTCAACACCTTGCCCCCCATCTGCAATACTTTTTCGGCAGCATATTGGGCCACGTTTCCTGAACCGGAGATGACCACCTTTTTTCCTTCAAAAGACTCGTCTCGGGTCTTCAGCATACTATCAGCAAAATATACGGTACCATAGCCCGTGGCCTCAGGGCGTATCAGCGACCCACCCCAAGAAAGTCCTTTGCCGGTCAACACCCCGGTAAACTCGTTTCTAATTTTTTTGTAGGCTCCGAACAAGAATCCTATTTCTCTCGCGCCAACCCCGATATCACCTGCCGGAACATCTGTGTTAGGACCAATGTGGCGGCACAGCTCTGTCATGAACGCATGGCAGAAACGCATTACCTCGTCGTCTGATTTGCCCTTTGGATCAAAGTCAGAACCGCCCTTGCCCCCGCCCATGGGCAATGTGGTCAAACTGTTTTTGAACACTTGCTCGAAAGCCAAGAACTTCAACACGCTGGCATTTACCGTAGGGTGAAACCGTAGACCACCCTTGTATGGACCGATTGCAGAGTTCATCTGAATGCGGTACCCCCTGTTGACATGGATTTCGCCATCATCATCGACCCAAGCCACACGAAATGAAATCAGCCGCTCTGGTTCGACCATGCGCAACAATATGTTCTTTCCATTGTAAATCTCATGCTGTGCGATGTAGGGAATTACCGTTTCGGCCACCTCTTGCACGGCTTGAATAAATTCAGGTTCATGGCCGTTTCTGGCCTTGACCTCATCCATGAATGCTTTGATTTTCGCTTCCATATTAGGAGATATCATTTTAGTTGCCCTTTGCTACGAACTTAGGGCGATTTTATTGAATTAGGAATATGGCGTCAAAATTATGTTATTTACGTAATTTGAAGGTGCTTTTTTTAAAAATATTTCAAAATGGCATGTTTAACCTATGGCCTGCCCAAGATCGGCGATAAGGTCATCGACATCTTCGATACCAACGCTCAAACGTATCAGGGCATCTACCACCCCGCTTTTTTCGCGTTCTGCTTTCGGAATACTGGCATGCGTCATGCTTGCCGGATGGCCGGCCAAACTTTCCACACCCCCCAATGATTCTGCCAAGGTGAACACTTGAAGCTTTTCAACAATGTTGACCGCATCTTCAAAGGTGCCCCCTTTTGGAATGAAGGAAATCATGCCCCCAAAACCGCTCATCTGGCTTTTGGCAATGGCGTGGTTCGGATGGTCTTCAAAACCTGGCCAGTACACTTTTTCAATTTTAGGGTGGTTTCGCAAATAATTTGCTATCGCTTCCCCGTTCTCACAATGCCGCTGCATGCGCACGTGCAGTGTTTTGATTCCGCGAAGGGTCAGAAAGCTGTCCATAGGCCCACAGACGGCCCCACTGGCGTTTTGGATGAAGTACAATTTTTCGGCCAACTCTTTGTCGTTTACCACCAATGCACCCACGACCACATCGCTGTGCCCTCCCAAATATTTTGTGGCCGAGTGCATTACTATATCGGCACCCATTTCAAGCGGTCGCTGTAGATAGGGGGTGGCAAAGGTATTGTCAACGGCCAGTAGCAGTCCGTGTTTTTTGGCCAATGCCGCCATGGCCGCAATGTCTATTACGTTCATCATGGGGTTGGTAGGGGTCTCTACCCAAAGTAACTTGGTCTTGTCGTTTATCTTCCCTTCAACCGACTCCACATCTTGCATGGCCGTGAAGTGGAAAGTAATGCCATATTTCTCAAAAACCTTCCTGAAGAGTCGGTAACTGCCCCCATAAAGGTCATTGGTCGAGACTACCTCATCCCTGGGTTCGAGTAATTTTATTACCGCATCCATGGCCGAAAGCCCACTGGCAAAAGCCAATCCGTATCGGCCGTTCTCGATGCTCGCCAAGGCGTTCTCCAAGGCGGTACGTGTGGGGTTGCCACTTCGTGAATACTCGAAGCCCTGGTGCCCGCCGGGCGTGCTCTGTGCATAGGTCGAGGTTTGGTAGATGGGTGGCATCACGGCACCGTAGGCCTTATCAGGCTGTTGCCCCCCATGAATGGTCTTGCTATTAAACTTCAATTCCTTTTTTTCCATATTTTCTTTTGCTAATTTTTTGGTTATGATCAGTACATCTGGTTGTCGTTGGCAGAAACGTCAGGTATTTTTTGAATGGCATCCCAGTGTTCCACAATCTTTCCATTGTTGTCAAATCGAAAAAAATCCATCGTCACATATTCTTCATTGCCCGGCCACGTCTGATGTGTGTGCAAGGCCACCAGGTCACCTTCTGCGATGCATCTGACAAATTCGATTGATTTTTTGGGATATTCCTTTTGCATTCTTTCAAAATAATCGATGAAACCTTCGGTGCCATCTGCCACATCGGGGTTGTGTTGTATATAGCTGCTGCCCACATAAAGTTCTACCGCCTTTTTAGGATTTCCCTCATAGGCAGTTTTGTAGAATGCGATGGCGTTTTCTTTGTTTTTCTCCAAATCCATGTTCCCTTTCAGCTAATTATGCCCCTACATTATAATTAAAGTCACAAATGTATCGTTAAGTTTTAGAGTATTCAATCAAATACTAAATTTGAAGTCCCAAACCCCTGTCATGAAAAAACCGATTGCACTTCTGGCGCTCTTTATGGCTTTCTTTGGTTGCGAAGAGACACACAAACTTACATTTGAACCCGTAGCGATTGAAAGTCCACGTTGTGCCGAATGTCCATCGGTTACGATTGAGATTCCCGAGGCATTGGACAACAGCGCTGTGGCCAAGGCCATAAACACCGCTTTGCGGGAAGAAATCATTTACCACCTAAAATTCGACGAGGGCAAAGATGTGGCCACCATTGAAGAGGCAGTGGCCTCTTTTACCGAAGGCTTTCACCAAATACAACAAAAGTTTGGTGGGGAATCTGCCCCTTGGGAAGCGAAAATTCAAGGACGGGTAGTTTATGAAGACGAGCATATCATTACCCTATCACTGAACGCATACACTTTTACCGGGGGTGCCCACGGATACGGCTCGACCATATTTTTGAATTTTGACAAGGCCAAGGGCATTGAACTAAACCCATACCAATTTTTCAATGATGTGGAAGAATTCGAAGAATTCGCCGAGGCCAAGTTTCGGGAGCAAGAAAAGATACCCCAAGAAGGCAACATCAACCAGACCGGGTTCATGTTCGAAAAGAACCGTTTTCGATTGGCCGAGAACATTGCCTATACCGAAGAGGGGCTGCAGATCGTCTACAACCAATACGAAATAGCCTCATACGCCGATGGCCCCATTGTACTTACCATTCCCTTTGATGAGGCCAATACTTTTTTAAAGTATAAGGTGAAGTCGTAATACGTGGTTTGATCGCATTTATCGGCATCGTTTTAACGGAATTGAGTTTCTTTGCAAGAGGAAACCAAAAATGTGAAAATGAAAAAAATATACCATCTAGAGACCTGCAAAACCTGCCAGAAAATCTTGAAGGAACTTGAACCTTTGGATGGTGTCGAACTCTGCGAAATCAAATCAAAGGGCATCACGCAAGAAGAACTGGAAGAGATGCGGGCCCGCACAGACAGCTATGAATCGCTTTTCAGCAGAAGGGCCATGCTCTTTAGACAGCGAGGGCTAAACGACCAGCAGCTGTCTGAGAACGATTACCGTGATTTGATATTGGAGCACTATACCTTTTTAAAGCGACCTGTGGTGGTGGTGAATGACCAAATTTTTATCGGCAATGCCAAAAAGGCCGTAGAAGGCGCCAAAGCCGCCCTACATTCATGAGCAAACGTACGTTGGCCTTTATGGCCGCCATTGGGGCCACCCTCATCTATGGCCTGAACCATACCATTGCCAAGGGGGTCATGCCCACGTATGTCAAACCTTTTGGTTTCATTTTTTTACGGGTGGTGGGGGCCACCATCCTTTTTTGGGGCATCTCTTTTTTTGGCCCCAAAGAGAAAATCGAGAAAAAAGATTGGGGGCGCCTGTTGGTCTGCGCCCTTTTGGGCATGTCTATCAACATGCTGTCATTTTTTAAGGGATTAGAGCTATCCACCCCGATCAACAGCTCGGTGCTCATCACCATCAGCCCGATCATCGTGGTATTGCTCTCTTTTTTCTTTTTAAGGGAACGGATCACCTTCAACAAGGGTTTCGGAATTTTCTTGGGGTTTGTGGGGGCCTTGGTGCTTATTTTGTTCGGGGCCGAGATACGCCAAGACGCCCCGAACATTCCATTGGGCAATACGCTCTTTCTTATAAATGCGACTGCCTACGGGGCCTATCTCATCATTGCAAAAAAATTGGTTGAGAAATACCATCCGTTCACGTTGATGAAATGGTTGTTCTTGATGGCCGTGGCCATCAATTTTCCCATCACGTTTTCAGAGTTTCTCGAAATCGAATGGACGACAATGCCCCTTTGGGTGTATGGCGTCATTGCTTTTGTGATTATTGGCACCACCTTTATGACCTACCTCTTCAACATTTTTGCCATGACCGAACTCAAGGCCAGTACCATTGGCGCCTTTATCTACGTTCAGCCCGTATTCGGTATTGTCTTCGCCATGGCCACGGGCAAGGATCAATTGACCCTGGTCAAGGTTTTAGCGGGATCACTGGTGTTGCTGGGGGTTTATTTGGCAAGTAAAAGGCCTAAACCAAGTCCTTAGGCACTTTTGCAAATTTTCGGGTATCCTCCTTGGTAAGAACTTTGAAGTCGTCAGCCTGTTCCATTTGGTCAAAGGCATCCAAAAAAACCTGTGGCAGAGCGGTCAGTTTTCGCTCTTTTAGGTCGATCCAAGCGCCCATCATCTCACAATGGGCAAAGTTCTTGCCATCGGCATCATAAAAATTATGGTGGAACTCGAAGAACATGCCGTCTTTGCTCATGCCCTTAAATTCCAAAGAAACGCGTACCGGTTTGCCCGGAAAGGCTTCCTTGAAATAGTAGACATGCTCATAAAAGACCACGGGGCCAATATTATGGGCCGCCATGCTTTTTTGGTTGAAGCCCAATCGCCCCAAATAAGCCATTCGCGTATGGGCCATAAAGTTTATGTAAGCGGTGTTCGCCAGGTGCCGGTTGGCATCAAGGTCGCTCCATCGAATTTCAAATTCCTTAAAAAACATAATTACTGTGCTTTTTTAAAAATAACCAAGGCCTTTTTTACTTCTCCTTGGGGAGAGGTCGATGCCGCAAATAGCGGTATCGGGTGTGGGTAAAACAATGGAGCGTTATAGCTCAATTATTTTGTTATGCATGCATAATAATTTGTAAAAATAGCATAGTTTTGAAAAAGCACAGCACAGCTGAACGAAAATTTCAAAACAACACGAAATGAGCCAAAAAGCACCTTTTATTAATGACCTTTCACTTCCTGCCATTGCCGCGCCCATGTTTTTGATATCGGGGCCCAAACTGGTTATTGAGTGCTGCAAGAACGGTATCGTAGGCACCTTTCCGGCGCTGAACCAACGTACTAGTGAAGGGTTTGAGGAATGGCTCGTCGAAATTAAAACAGAGCTCAAACAATTTGAGGAAGAAACCGGCAAGAAACCAGCACCATTTGGGGTGAATTTGATCGTGCACCAGACCAATCCGAGATTGGAAGCCGACCTGAGGTTATGTGTCAAGCACCAAGTTCCGTTGATCATTACCTCTTTGGGGGCGGTTCGCCAAGTGGTCGATGCCGTGCACAGTTATGGCGGGCTTGTATTTCATGACATCATCAAAAAAAGGCATGCCGAAAAAGCGGCCGAAGCGGGTGTCGATGGACTGATACTGGTTTCAGCCGGGGCCGGTGGCCATGCAGGTACCATCAACCCCATGACCTTGGTCGCCGAGGTGAAACAATTCTTTGACAAGAACATTATTCTTTCTGGCTGTATCAGTACAGGCCGTGATATTGCCTCGGCCATGCAGATGGGTGCAGACCTGGCCTACATGGGCACCCGGTTCATCAATGCCGAGGAGAGCCGGGCCCCATCAGCATATAAGCAGATGATCATTGAGGCAGGTGCCAGCGATGTTATCTACACCGCCGCCATTTCTGGGGTACACGCCAATTTTTTGGCGGCCAGTCTAAAAGCTGCCGGAATCACCGAAGAAGACCTTAAAAAAGACCGGAAAATTGATTTCGGCAAAGAACTCGATACCGAGGCCAAGGCCTGGAAGACCATTTGGTCGGCCGGGCAAGGCGTGGCCACCATACAGAACACCCTGCCCGTCAAAGATCTGGTGGCACAACTCAAAAAAGAATTCAAAACCGCAGTGGAAGAACAGTGTGCGTTGCTCAAACGTTTTCCGAAAGACTGAGTGGTATGCTGATTCTTTGTACATTGGTGACACCAAAATTTAGCAGGCCGCCATGTACATCAAAAGAAACATCAGCTGGGGCATCATTATGCGCTATGCATGGAAAAACTTGATTTTTTTCACTTTCTATGCCTCCCTTATTTTTAGCCTTTATTATTATTTGGATTGGACGCACATCGATATTCCGTTCCAGCCACTATCGGTCATTGGCATCGCCGTTGCTTTCTACATCGGTTTCAAGAACAGCCAGAGCTACGACCGTTTTTGGGAAGCCCGAAAAATTTGGGGTGGCATTGTAAACTATTCCAGAACCTGGGCCAACAATGTGCTCTGTTTTGTGCAGAACGACCGAAACGCCCAAATACAATTGATACACCGTCATATAGCATGGATCAACGCCCTGCGCATTCAACTGAGACAGCCCAATTCGTTTTCCATAAAGGAGAATGCGGCCGTTGAACGCCTTTTTGAAAAGCATGGCGAGCGCAACCCTGTTTGCAGCGGTATGGAGCTTTTGCTCGATCCAGCAGAGGTCGATGACCTTGAAAACCGAAAGAACGTGGCCACACACTTGGTAAAGAACCAAGGCCTACAGCTCAAAAAATTGTTGGATAAAGAAAAAATTACCGAATTCGACAAACAGGTCATGCACCACTGCCTCGAAGAGTTCTATAACCTTCAGGGCAAATGCGAACGCATCAAAAACACCCCTTTTCCTAGGCAGTATGCCTATTTCAGCACCGTGTTCACATGGATTTTTGTGCTGTTGTTGCCATTTGGGCTATTGAACGTGTTCGGGAACAAATTGGGCGAGGTTACTGTAGGCAGCAATTGGTGGTACATTGTTCTCATGATTTTCTTTTCGGTTCTTATTTCTTGGATATTCACCACCATGGAAAAGGTCGGCAGCAATAGTGAAGATCCTTTTGAGGGTCGTATCAACGATGTGCCCATGACAGCCCTTTGCCGCACCATTGAAATTGATTTGCGCGACATGCTCGATGAACAGAGCCTGCCAGAGAAAACCAAACCCCTGCACAACATTTTGTACTGATGCCACTGGTCCCTGCCGATTACCGCCCACCGTTTTTGTTCAGAAATGGACATTTTTCCACCATTTACCATGGTCTTTTCAGAAAGGTCAATGGCCTAGTGCAACGCCGTGAACGACTGGAATTGCCCGATGGGGATTTTTTGGATTTGGATTGGAGCGAAAGTGCCGCCCCAACCCAAAAAGCGGTCGTTTTGCTGCACGGTTTGGAAGGCGACGCCCAACGCCCCTACATCACCGGAAGCGCCAAATACCTGAACCAGTATGGTTTCGATGCCTGTGCTGTCAATTTTCGGGGATGCAGTGGCGAACCCAACCGAAAATATAGGTCGTACCATTCCGGTGCCACCGAAGACTTGGTGACCATTGTGCACCATCTATTGAACCAAAAGCCATATTCAGAGATCTTTTTAATGGGCTATAGCCTTGGCGGCAACGTGGCATTGAAATATCTGGGTGAGGGCAACCCGGTGCCGAAGCAAATCAAAGGGGCTGTCACCGTTTCAGTACCCTGCGACCTGCATGATGCCTGTATTGAGCTATTGAAGCCCAAGAACATATTGTATGCCAGAAGGTTCAAAAAACATCTTATTGCCAAGTTGAAAGAAAAGCATCGAATGTTTCCAGAAAAGATATCAAAGGAGCAAATCAAGTCCATTGTAACCCTGAAAGATTTCGATGATGTCTATACAGGCCCTGCCCATGGTTTTAAATGCGCTTTGGATTATTACCGAAAATGCAGCTCAAAACAATTTTTGGTGCCTATTCAAATACCCAGCCTCATCATCAATGCAAAGAACGACTCTTTCTTAGGGCACGATTGCTATCCTTTCAGGGAGGCCGAGAAAAACCCTAACCTGCACCTTGAGATTCCTGATTTTGGGGGCCATGTGGGTTTTTGGGGGGCGCAAAATGTCACCTATGCCGAACGACGGGCGGTTGCGTTTTTTTCATCCATATGAGAATTCATTTGGTACTTGGTGTTATAGCGATCTGTTTTGGCCTAAAAAGATTGCCCCACTGCACTCGTCATGATGGCAGCTTTTATTTATATTAGTGGTTCTAATCGATTGAACAATGAAAAAACTGATTCTATTTATTGCATTGGGAACCTTTATCGCCAGTTGTGGTGGTAAAAAGGAGGAAAAAAAGGATGATGGTTTTCAAGTAAACCGTGCCAAAAAAGAAACCAAAAAAGAAGAGGCCAGTGAGGGCATACCCGTAGATTTGGACAATAAGGGTGTCGGGCCCATAAAAAATGTTGATTTCGACGATGAAATCAATGAAGAAATGGCTGCCCGCGGTGAAGAAAAGTTCAATACCATTTGCACCGCCTGCCATATGGTAGATCAGCGTATGATCGGCCCGGCAATGAAAGGGATATATGAGCGAAGAAGCCCTGAATGGGTAATGAACATGATCTTGAACCCTGATGGCATGCTCAAAGAAGACCCCATTGCCAAGGCCCTGTTGAAAGAGTATAACAATGCCATTATGCTCAACCAAAACCTGACAGAGGAAGAGGCGCGTGATATCGCAGAATATCTGCGGACACTATAAAATTTTATCACCAATTATGGAATATGCCGCTTCCGCTCCTCAGTTTGGATAGCGGCATTTTTGTATTACTTGAAAAACAACGCTCTATGAAAAAATACCTTCTGCCCTTCGCAATCATTTTTTCGATAAGTCTTCAAGCACAATCATTGATAGGCGCTTGGGAGGCCTCCACAGTCAAAGACGGCAAACAGTTAAGAAATGTTGTCATCTTTGCCGATGGCTATCAGGCGGCCACGTATTACGATGCTGAAACGGGTGCTTTTGTCAGCACCAATGGCGGCACTTGGCAGTTAGATGGAAATACCTTGACCGAAACGGTCGAATTTGATACCAAAAATCCTGAAAGGGGGGGCAGCACATCTTCTTTCGAGATAACCGTGGACAACGATGAATTGCGTATCAACGATATGGACATGGTCTGGAAACGAATCGATGACGGCACCCCCGGCGAATTGGCAGGCGCATGGCTCATATCGGGCCGAAAACGCAATGGGGAAATACAAAAAAGAAACACCGACCGCCCCAGAAAAACCATGAAAATATTGTCGGGCACCCGCTTTCAATGGATTGCCTACAATACCGAAACCAAAGAATTTATGGGCTCAGGCGGGGGCACCTATACGACCAAAGAAGGAAAGTACACCGAAAACATCGAGTTCTTCTCGCGTGACGATTCGCGCGTGGGGGCCAGCCTACAATTCGATTATGAGCTAAAAGATGGCGATTGGCACCATTCAGGGCTTAGCAGTAAGGGCCAACCCATTTATGAGATTTGGAGCATCCGTAAAAAGTAGCCGTTTCATGAAAAAAGTAGTATCAGCAGCTTTTTTTATTTTCACCTGTTTTACCATGAACGCACAAGAACTCCCTTACAGGCAAATTCCCGACTATCCTTCAGAATACACAAGTGGCAATATCGTTTCGCGTATGGTTGAGGGGCTGGGGTATCGCTATTATTGGGCTACCGAAGGATTAAGGCAGCAAGACCTCGATTACAGACCCTCTGAAGAGGGCCGTACCGTTTTGGAAACCCTTCAGCACATTTATGGCATGTCAGAAATGATTTTGAATACACCTAGTGCCACGCCCAATGTTCGTCCCAAAGATTTCAGCGGCCATTCGTTTGAAGCGCTGCGCAAAATGACACTTGAAAACCTTCAGAAGGCCAGCGCCCTATACACCACAATGGCTTCAAACGATTTTGAATCGGCGAAGGTCATCTTTCTAAGGGGCGAAAAGCAATTCGACTTTCCGTTTTGGAACCTTTTGAACGGTATGCTATCCGATTGTGTTTACCATACCGGTCAAATTGTTCTCATGCGAAGGGCCAACGGTAATCCGCAGAACCCGAATGTGAACGTATTTTTGGGAAAGACCCGTGAGTGAACACTAGACCTTATCGACGACTACCTTATAAGTTGGGTCTTCCAGTACGTTCACTTCTATGATGTCATCGGCATTCTTCAACAGGCGACGGCAGTCTTTGCTCAAATGTCTCAAATGCACTTTTTTACCCACTTTATGATAGCGTTCGGTGATTTTGTTCAAAGCCTCGATTGCCGACATATCCACTACGCGGCTTTCTTTGAAATCAATGACCACCTCATCGGGGTCGTTCAGCACATCAAATTTTTCTCCGAACAAGGTAGTACTTCCAAAAAACAATGGCCCGTAGATTTCATAGTGTTTCACTCCGTTTTCATCGATATATTTTCGGGCACGAATACGCTTGGCATTGTCCCAGGCAAATACCAATGCCGAAATAATAACCCCGACCAGTACGGCCAAGGCGAGGTTGTGCAAGAATACCGTTACCAAGGTAACCAGCACCATCACCAGCACATCTGATTTGGGCATTCGTCTAAAGGTGCGCAGACTGGCCCACTCAAAGGTGCCCAGGGCCACCATGATCATCAGTCCGGTCAAGGCTGCCATCGGTACTTTTTCAATGAGCTCAGAGCCGAACATGACAAACGCCAACAGCATCAATGAAGCTACGATGCCCGACAGTCTTGCACGGGCCCCATTGGAGATGTTGATGAGACTCTGCCCGATCATCGCACAACCACCCATGCCAGAGAAAAGTCCCGATAAAATATTGGCCGTGCCCTGTGCCACAGCTTCCTTGTTACCGCGGCCCCGCGTTTCGGTAATCTCGTCGACAATGTTGAGCGTTAAAAGGCTCTCAATGAGTCCAACGCCCGCCACCACTGCCGCATAGGGGAAAATAATCTGTAAGGTTTCCAGTGAAAACGGCACTTGGGGAATATGGAAAGGGGGAAATCCTCCCTTTATGGAAGCAATATCACCAATGGTTCGCGTTTCGACCCCAAAGAAAAATACGATACCGAACACCAACAATATGGCCACCAAAGAAGCCGGTACCGCCCTGCTCAATTTTGGAAGCCCCCATATGACCAACATGGTCAGCAGCACCAATCCAGAAAAGATATACAAGGTACTACCAGAGAGCCAATCGCCATCTGTGGTCTTGAACTGATCCAATTGTGACATGAATATGATGATGGCCAGACCGTTCACAAAGCCGAAAATAACGGGGTGGGGCACCAAGCGCATCAACTTGCCCAATCGAAGAAAGCCTGCTGTCATTTGCAGTATTCCGGCCAAGATCACCGTGGCAAATACGTATTCTACCCCAAAGTCTTTGGCCAGCGATACAATCACCACCGCCACGGCACCTGTGGCACCAGAAATCATGCCTGGGCGGCCCCCAAGAATCGAGGTAACCAAGCCCATTACAAATGCAGCATATAAGCCTGTCAATGGCGAAAGCCCTGCGATAAAGGCAAAGGCAATGGCCTCTGGCACCAATGCCAGGGCCACGGTGAGGCCCGAAAGTATTTCCGTTCGGTAATTTACTGGTTGTGAAAAATCGAAAAGGTTAAGGTACTTTTTCATGGCTTGGGTTTGAAGCCGGCAAAAATAGGGCTAATTAAGTTTCTGGCCTTAAAATGAACGATAAATGTGGCTTCTCTCCTTAGACAAGGGGAGGTGGATTCAAGCGTAGCGAAGAAGACGGAGCGGTCTGAAACAAATAAGAAACGTAGCCCACAATAGTATCGACCACCCCTTTCTACCGAAGTACTTCGCTTTCGGGATTCATTCCCCGCCTCGATTGAGAAGGGGAGCTGTTAAAGATTACCAGTCTTTCAACCCCAATAACTTCTCGCCAAGAGGGCTCAGTTTGGCAGTTTCATAACGGTCACGTTCCCAATTTCTGGGATCACCGGGAAAAGCGTAGCCCTCAGGGGCGACCCTGTTTTTCCATGAATGGATGCGCCACTTGCGCAACTCTTCATTGTCTTCCTCGGCCGGCATCATTGAAATATACTGGGCAATACGCACCTTGTTCTTTGATTTGTTCGGTCGAATGCCATGCGGCTGAAGGCTGTTGAAAATGAGCAGGTCCCCTGCTTCCAAGGAAACTTTCACAATTTTGTCTTCCAACCCAGAAATATCGGGCTGAAAATGGTCGCGGTCTTTGGGTTGGGTCTGCTTCCATTTATCATAATTGCGGTAAAGCCATGGAATGCACTGAAAACCCCCCATAATTTCATCGAGCTGGTCGGCCAGTGCAAGAACCCCCTGCACATTTTGGGGCTTGGTCTCGGGGTCATAGTCCCAGTGGATAAAGCCTTTCTGTTCAAATCCCGGACGGTTGGGGAAATTTAGATTGGCCCTGTCAATGGTGACCCACAATTTTTCGGTGCCCCAGATATCGACAAAGGCATCATAGATTCGTTGGGTCTGGCGGTTGTTCCATAGCAGCTGGTGGTTATAGACCTCGACCATCCCGGTACCTATCAATTCTTTCATCTGCATTTCTGCCCTTGGGGCCGTGTACCAAGTGCTTGGCTCGTTGGGGTCTTTTTCTTCAAACTCCCACAGAAAATCGGCCGTGGCCTTGGCCTGCTGCTTCGAAACGGCATTTTTGATAATGATGTAGCCGTTCTTGATCCAAAAATCCCAGTCCGCTTCAGAAAGTACGCGAAGGCGTTTGCCGTTTGAACGGTCGTTCAGTTTTTTCTTGCTGCTAGTGGCGGTTGAAGGGTTACCAGGTATTTCTTCATGGGCCTTGTTGGCCATTTCTATTTTCGAATTGGTCTGTTGCATAACATTGAGTATTGAAGATTTATAAGTAAAACTACTGGTACCAGTATGAAATCGCTACTGTAATATTGACCTATATTTGAATTATATTGACTTTTTTTGATTTTTTGGTAGTGTTTTGATTCAATATTGGTAAATTATAATCGTGAAAGTTCAACTTGAGACCATTGCTGAGAAAACAAATTCTCCCTTTCGACTGCTGCACAGTCCGAGGTTGAGCGATTTGTTCTATTGGCATTTCCACCCAGAATACGAGTTGGTCTACATTGAGGGGGCCAGCGCCACCAGACATGTTGGCAACCACATCTCACAATACAGTGAAAGTGACTTGGTGTTGATAGGCTCGAATATTCCGCACCTCAACTTTGATTATGGGGTGGCCACCGAATACACACATGAGGTGTTGCATATTAAGACGGATATAAAAAAGGAGGTCTTTGACAAGTATCCTGAAATGGGGGCTATCAAAAAGTTATTGCAAATGGCGCAATATGGCATTGCTTTTCATGGTGATACAAAACGCTGCATTGGGGCCCTTATGAAACAATGGCACCAGATGGACGGTTTTAGTTTTTTTTCCAGTGTACTCGATGTATTGAACAGCCTTTCGAAAAGCACTGAATTTGAGCTCTTGCACACTTCGCCCTATATCAACAGGTTTAAGCAACGTGACCAAGAGCGGCTACGAACAATCCATACTTTTTTGGAAAACCGGTATGCCACCAAGGTCACCATCGATGAGGTAGCCGAAAAATGCAATTTGGGGCGGGAAGCCTTTTGTCGGTACTTCAAAAAAGAAACCGGCAGCACCTTTATAACGTTTTTGAACCAATATCGAATCAGCCATGCCAAGCGGCTATTGTTGGCAGGCAGAACGGTTACCGAGGCCTGTTTTGCCTGTGGGTTTGAAAGTCTGTCTTATTTCAACCGAACGTTTAAGGCCGTCAGCGAGGAAACACCCTCAAATTTCAAAAAACGGCATCGTTCTGTAAAAGTTTGAAAGAACCCACATATTGGGCAATTCGAGGCACCTGTCTAAATTAAAACTTCAAGGTAATTGCTGTTTGTAAAGGGGGTAAGTTCGATTATAAAATGAAACCTCGGACTAGGTGCATGTTTTGAAGATGTTCTTATGTGGCCCAGACGCTTACGGTCGGGGTTCAATTCGATTACGCATCCGCCAAAATCGGATGCCATCTCATTGAAAAAGAAACCGCCCTGACATTTATCGTCAGGGCGGTTTCCAACTAAATAACCAACCAAAAAACTTATATAGATAGTCGATGACTACTGAATATCCTTACAATTTACGCTTCCGAACAACATTCATTTTCTTACCGCTCTTTTTTATCCTTTTCTTGCCCGTCTTGTGGTTTGACTTCAGGTACTGGATAAATCCTCTTCCGGTGAACTCATAGACCGTTTCACTGGCCACGTGGTAGAGCTCGATTGTTCTATCATCAATAACGTAGAGCTCAAAGTAATCATTGCCCAAAAAGTCATAATCGAGTGTTAAAGTTTTTAGGGTCTCATCATTGGTGTCAAAAATTTGATAGTCGCCTTCATAATCCCATTCCAAATTGGGCAGGGGCGTTGCGGGCGAATCTATCGATGATTGAAAATATCTGCCATTATCGGCAAAGAAGCGCAAGAAGTTCTCGTCATCAAAATCATTGATGGCCCCCACTTCACTGGTATAGGTTTTTTCCCAAGCTTCATACTCTTGTAAGAAATAATCGAGGTTGTCATAAAAAACAAGGTCGTAATCAAAGTTGTTTCGATGGTAGCCACGAAGAAAATAGGAGGTATCGCTTCTAGGGTCATACAGCTCCAATGTGCTTCCGTTCACGGCAAAAACATCCAAACGCCATAGCCCATCAACATCATGGTTGACCTCAACCGTTCCGGGCAAGGTGGCATACGAACCGACATCGATGCCCAAGCCATTTCCGTTCTTGCCAATTCCGGCAATATTGTTGTTGGCCCATAGTACCCCATTTTCAAAAGATACGGTGAAAGCCCGTTGCAAAAAAGGCACTTCACCATTACCCTTGGTGGCATTGATGTCGATGTACCAAAGTTCGTACGATTGCAATACCTGATCGGTATTGATGGCAGAGTCTACGATAAAATCATCGTCTAAAATCACTTCTGTATAACATGAGCTGGCCAATAGCCCTATACCCAATAATCCGAATAGTAACGTTCTTGCTCTCATAACTGTGTTGCTTCATGGTTCTGTTCTTGACAGACCAAGCACCGTGCCAAAAAACACAACTAGTTGAAAATCAATGCTTCATGTTGAATTTGATGATTTAGCTACTTTTGCGCAATAAATCAGTTTATGTCTCGAGAAGTAAAAATCGCTGTTTTAGGTGGCGGAAGTTGGGGTACGGCCATCGTGAAAATGCTGACCGAAAATCTGGATACGGTGTACTGGTACATGCGAAATACCAATGCCATCGAATACATAAAAAAGGAAGGGCACAACCCAAATTATCTGACCTCTGTAGAATTACACACCGAATATCTCAAGCTGACCGACGACATCAACGAGGCGGTCAAGAATTCTGACCTTCTGATTTTTGCCATACCATCTGCCTTTCTCAGTGCCGAGCTCGACAAATTGAACGAGCCACTGACAGACAAGATCATCTTTTCGGCCATTAAGGGCATAGTGCCTGAAACCGGATTGATAGTGGGCGAACACTTCCATGAAAAATACGGTGTTCCGTTCGAGAATATCGGGGTAATAACCGGCCCATGCCATGCCGAAGAGGTTGCCCTTGAGCGGTTGTCGTACCTTACGATTGCCTGTGCCGACAAGAGCAAAGCAAAACTGTTGGCCGAACATCTTGACAGCCATTATATCAAAACAAAGATCTCAAACGATATCATCGGCACCGAGTATGCGGCCATGCTCAAGAACATCTATGCCATTGCCGCTGGCATTGCCCATGGCTTGGGGTACGGCGATAATTTTCAGAGTGTATTGATGAGCAACGCCATTCGAGAGATGAAGCGTTTTACAAAACGTATACACAATATCGACAGAAACATCAACCGCTCAGCCTATTTGGGCGATCTGTTGGTGACCGGTTATTCAACCTTTAGCCGTAACCGCCTGTTCGGCAATATGATCGGAAAGGGCTATACCGTAAAAAGTGCCATGATGGAAATGAACATGGTGGCCGAGGGCTACTATGCCGTGAAGAGTGCATACAAAATAAAATCGAAGTTCAAAAAGAAGGTTAAGACCCCCATTATCGACGCTGTTTACGGAATTCTATACGAAGGAAAGAACGCAAAGAAAACCATTAAAGAGCTCACCGATAAACTGGATTGACCCCCTTACACCTTCTCCAACGAAAAGTTGGAGTGCTTTTCCAGTTCTTCTTCCATTTTTTCCTTAAACATTCTCATCTGTTCCGCATCATAGGCATAGGCGTTTTTGATATCCTGAAGAACAGGTTCCATAAAAGTGCGCACACTATCGATATCAAAATACAGGCGGCCCGTTCTTCGGATGAAGAAATCAATGGGGTTCAGCACCATTTCGTTTTCAATGGCGAATTTCAGCTCGGCCCGTATAAGTCGTACGTAATTGTCTTTGTTCTTGAAACCCGCATAGTGCTCCAATATTTGTTCGGTCTGCTTACCATAAGTGGTTACCAGATACCATGCGTCGTACTCTGAAAAACCATCTTTTTTGATACGGCCATACACCTCTGCGATGTATTTTTTCACGTGCTTGGACTTTTTGAAATCGCTGCCACAAAGCGGAATCTTATCGGTGGTACAGGGGCCAACTTCAATGCCATGATCTTCCTCAAGGTTCTTGGCAACCCGGTTGACGACCCTTTCGGCCATTTTACGGTACCCCGTCAACTTTCCGCCCGCGATACTGATCAGTCCGGTATCAGAAGTAAAGATCTCGTCTTTGCGCGACAGCTCCGAAGCCGATTTACCCTCTTCATGGATCAAAGGCCGCAGGCCTGCCCATGACGAAATAATGTCTTCCATCTCCAAGTTGATTTTCGGGAACATATTGTTCACCGCAGAAATCAGGTAAATGGCATCGGCCAAATCGGTGCGCACATCGTCTTTGTCGGTGTCATAGTTGGTGTCGGTGGTGCCGATATAGGTTATTTTTCCGCGGGGAATGGCAAACATCATGCGCCCATCGGGAATATCGAAATACACCGATTGCCTCACCGGAAGTTTTTCATGAGGAAACACTAGGTGCACGCCCTTGGTCAAGTGCAGTCGTTTTCCTTTTTTCGAATTGTTGACGCTTCGTAATTCATCTACCCAGGGCCCGGCCGCGCTGATGACGTATTTCGATTTGATCTCAAATTCATTGCCAGTGGGCACATCTTTCACTTTGACCCCAGCCACTTTGCCGTCGTCATATAGAAAATCGATCACTTGGGCATAGTTGAGTGCCTTGGCCCCGTATTGAAGGCTGGTCTTGATGTTTTCCAATGTAAGGCGTGCATCGTCGGTACGATATTCTGCATAATACCCTGCGCCGTTCAAAATCTTCTTGGGCAGTAAGGGCTCTAGCTTCAATGCCTGTTTTTTATCGAGCATCTGCCGCTTGTCTTCCCCTGATACTTGGGCCAGAATATCATATACCTTGAGCCCGATCGAGGTCAACCATTTGCCATACGAGCCACCCTCTATCAGCGGCAACAGCATTTTTTCGGGAAGCACCAAATGCGGCGCCAGCTTATGTACTATGGCCCGTTCTGAACCGACTTCTTTCACTAGCCAAAAATCAAATTGCTTCAAGTAGCGGAGGCCTCCATGAATCAATTTGGTCGATTTGCTGCTTGTACCCGAGGCAAAGTCTCCTTTTTCAACAAGAGCGACTTTCATGCCGCGCGAGGCGGCATCCAGAGCTATGCCTCCTCCCGTGATGCCTCCACCAATAACGACCAGATCATAGCTTTCCTTTGACAGTTCATCAATGGTTTTTTTACGGTCAAGGTTTGAAAATCGTACGGTTTTTTTCATTCAAAAGGCAATTATCTATAATACTCTCAAATGTAAGGGTTTGTAAAGCGCTTTCAAAAACCATGTGATTATGGTTTTGTAAACTCATATTCACGCTCTACCCTACAAACACGCACCTTGTACCAAGAGTACCATTCTTCAATACCACGCTTTTGTGCCAACTGGTGGTCTAGGTTTGCCTTCCAACGGGCAATGGCTTCGGTGTTCTCCCAGTAGCTGATTGAAATGCCCAGACCGGATCGGGCACTCTCAAAACCGATGAACCCCGGTTGTTTTCGGGCCAAGGCCTCCATTTCTTTTGCCATTGCAGCGTATCCGTTGTCACCCTCGGTTCGCGTGTTCGTAAAGATTACGGCGTAATAGGGCGTGGTCTCCATTTATAAGATATATTCCTTTTCCATAAAATAATTGACCAAGGCCTCTTTCATCAATACCGATTGTTCACCTGCCTTCAAGGGGGGCAGTTGCTCTTTTACCTTGTAATGGGGCCAACCATCGTCATCAAAGAACTCAAATTCATAGTAGCCGTAAGGTTCCAACAACCGGCAGATGGCAATGTGCATCAAGTTTAGCTTTTCATCTTTTTTAAAAGAGCGGTTCAATTGGCCAAGCTCTTGTACCCCCACAAGGTAAATGATGGCGTCGAGTTCAAGTTTGTCGCCATCGGCGAATTGGGCCGAAAGCTTTTCAACCAATACCTGCCATCGTTCTTTTAAAAGTGTGTCCCTTGCCATGCCCCAAAGGTACAAATCAATGCCCTATATTTGGGGTGTGGGCTTTTTAGATATTGTACTCGGTATCCTTTTGGCGTGGGGTCTCTACAAGGGGCTCAAAAACGGGCTGTTTGTTGAAATTGCCTCGCTCATAGCGTTGATAGCCGGTATTTACGGTGCCATCCACTTTTCGCACATCACTGCAGAGTATCTTTCGGATAACATGGACTGGGACGAACGCTATATCAAGATCACCGCTTTTGTCATCACCTTTATCATAATTGTAGTGGTGGTACACCTGGCCGGAAAGTTTTTGACCAAGATTGCTGATTTCGCCATGTTGGGACTGTTGAACAAAATTGCCGGCGGTATTTTCGGAACCCTGAAAGTGGCCGTGATTTTAGGAGCCTTGCTCATCTTTTTTGAGAGGGCCACCGCATCGGTCAATCTTATCAATGAACCTACCAAACAAGAATCCGTGCTCTATGGCCCCATCAAGGATATAGGTGCCCTTGTTTTTAATATGGTGCTCAAAAAAGAAGGTGATGAAGAGCATGAAATAGAGTAAATGACCGATGCTTTGTGCATTTCTTCCGCAAAATGATACCGCTTGTCGAGAAAGGCGACACTCAAAAAACAAAAAACAGTACTTTACTCTTCTGCGAAATTTCGCTTTGAAGAACCCCCGAACTCTTCTTTGAACTGCCTTTGATTTGTAGAAGTTGAATATGATGAAAAAGACGGCAGTTGTTGTTGGCAAAATCAGTATCCTGCTAATTTTGTTCTTATCAGGTTGCGCCCCAGAGGAGGTAGATACCATCGAAAAGGTCGAATA
>CEVF01042079.1_pt1 | contig 30022 bp, 14 predicted proteins | sample 356441 | NCBI WGS metagenome assembly CEVF01 (sample SAMEA2622765, study PRJEB7988) | marine metagenome | biome: marine biome (ENVO:00000447); feature: surface water layer (ENVO:00002042); material: "saline water (ENVO:00002010), including plankton (ENVO:xxxxxxxx)" | depth 5 m | reverse complement strand
ATTAACAGATATATCATCATGTACATATAGATTTACTAAACTTAAATTTCCATTTATAGAAATATCATTGTATAATGTAAATGAACCAGTTGACCCCCCTAGTTTGTATTCTAAACCACTATAATTTGTTACTATTTTATCAGAATTACTAAAATCAATATATTTAGTATTTGATATATCTATTTTTTGATTGTTTCCATCAATAATTACATTTTTTATTTTTATTTTATTTCCACCTAGTTCTGATTTTGAAATATCTAAATCATAATCAGGATTTTGTGTTCCTATACCTATTCTATTATTTTCTGTATCAATAACTACTACATTATTATTATTTACATCATAATTATCACCTAATAAATTTACTGCTGAAACAAATTCATTAAAATTATTACCAGACATTTAAATTATATATAATATATATTTTAAATGTTTGATTATTGCATAATAAATTAATATTTATTTGTTTTCCAAAGCTTCTATTCTATTTAATAAATTATTATAATCTTCCAATGATATTATTTCTTTTTGCCAAAATGTTTCAAAAATATTCATTTGTTCAATATTATTATAATCGTCTTCATTTTTACTATTTAATATTGTTATATTATTAAAAATTAAATCTTCTTTTCTTAAAAATACTTCAAAATTTTCAACAGATGGTAAATTAGTTATTGTACTATTATTGAATAATCTATATATATTGTTTTGATATAATATTATATTATCTAAATTGTAACATTCATACAATGTTTTATTTGTTATATTATTATATCTTATTTCTTTTAATGATATATTATCAAATTTATTATTTATTAAAATATTGTGTTGATGATCTGTTAATGGATTTTTGAATTTTATACCAAAACCTTTTATACCTCGTTTACTTAAATCTTCTTGAACATTGAATATATCATATATAAATTCCAATTTATTATATTCATCTAATCTATGTGATGAAGCATATTGTATATCCTCATTATCATATATAGATATTGATGTATTCAAATTTATATTATTTTTAAAATCTAAATTATTGTAAATTTTGTTTGATGAATTATAAACTGTTACAATAGTTGTCCATTTGTTTTTTGGTATAAGTAATGCTTTCATATCATTACCTAAAATTATTATTTGATTTATATTTGTAAATGGTAACATTATTAAATCTTTAAAATCTTCTCCTAATACACAATTTTCAATATTTATGTTTTCATTTAAATATATTCTAAATGAATTAGTAAAAATATTATCATTTACATCATATTTTTTATATTGTGTTACTTCAAATTCATTATTACTATTATAATATATTTCTACTTTACCTTCATGATATCTTATACCTATATTTTTTGGTATATTTTCTGTTACTATAATATCTTTTGCATAATTATATATTAAATTATTATGTAAATGATTGTTACTTGGTAATTTAATTAATACATCATCGTCTTTTACATCTACTATTATTTTATTAATACTATTATTATTATAATATTTATTTGTATCATTATCTACATATTTCTCTCTTCCTTTTATTTTTAATATTTCATTATATTCACACATATTTTTTGGTAATTTTAAACTGTAACTATTATTAAAATTATTAGATGGTCCTAATAATGATATTGAATTTTTATTATTATCTGAGTTAAATTTCAACTCTGATTTAGTTTCATTATTATTTAATTCTATTTTATTTAAATTTATAGAATTTTTCCATGATGTTTTATAATTTTTTATTATTTCCATAAAATTATTTGAATTATTTGTTTCTATTATTATTGGATCTATAAATAAATCATTTTGTTGCCTTATATATAATGAAAACTTTTCAATACTTGGTAAATTATATACATTTTTCATAAACAAATTATAAGATTTATCTTTCAACAATGGTCTATCTTCTAATTGTCCACATGTATATTCCATATAATTTGAATCTTTTATCATTTCTATTTTCGTATTCTCTAATTTGTTATTTATTAAATAATAATGTTGCATACTATTTAATGGTTTGTCAAATTTTATTACTAAATTACCACATCCATTTCTTGACAAATAATATAAATCATCTGGTAATTCTTTTGGAACTATTATTACTATTTGATTATCTGCTGAATATAGTCTTATTTTTTTTTCATTGTGATTATAAATATTTAAATCATAATTTTCAATATTATCTAATTTGTCTATCACCAATAACTCATTATCTAATGTATTTTTTTCAGAACTTGATATTTGTATTTTGTTTTTTTCATTTGTTGTTATATTCAATTTTGAATTTACTAACAAATCACTAAATGCTGCTTTTGTTGCATCTACACTGTCATCTAAATCATAACCTATTATTGAATTATGAAATCTTCCACCTACTATGTTTCTTGATATATCATTCAATATTCGTTCAATATTCAAATCACCATTTATTAATCCTGTTGTTCTATTTATATTTATATCCAATGCATTTACAAATAATGTTCCATTTACATTTATATCATTAAAATTTATATTTGAGCTTGTTACATTTTCTATATTTATATTACTTATATCTGCATCTTCTATATTTATTTTTTGTGTCTCAATACTATTTGTTATTATATGATTATTATAGGTTATTCCTTTTACATTTAAGTCATTATTTATTGTTACCAAATCATTATTTATATTGTATATGTTTACATTACTTATATCTGCTTTTTCTATATTTGATTCTTTTGATTCTAATAAATTATTTATTATTTTATCATTATATATTGTTTTGTTTGTACTTATATCTTCATAAAATGTACAAGCACTATTTATATTATACAAATTTACATCACTTATATCTGCCTTTTTTATATTTGATTCTTTTGATTCTAATAAATTATTTATTATTTTATCATTGTATATTGTTTTATTTGTACTTATATCCTCATAAAATGTACAAGCACTATTTATATTATATAAATTTATATCACTTATATCTGCTTCTTTTATATATGAATTTGTATTATATAATTCTCTATTTATTAATATTTCATTACTTAATGTATTATATATTATTACATTTTCTGTATTAAATACTATTTCATTATTTGATATTTCATTTATTGTTGCTACATCATTTTTTATAAAATCTATCTCACCACTTGTTGATGTTATATAACTAAATATATTATTACTTGCTGTATATATTATTTTTTGTTCAGTTGGTGTATATGAAAAATCTATAAAAGTATAACATACATCAAATGTTGCTGCTAATATTTTATCTATTCTTATATGATTAAATAATACATCATTTATTGTTGCCCGTCTTTTTACATGTAAATCTTTTTCCATTTCTACATTTTCTAAAAATTTACTTGTATCATTTCTGTTTGTTTTGAATATTATTCCTCCACTAACAGAATGAAATGTCATACTTTTTAATTGTTTGTTTTCATTCAAATATTCTTGGTATGTTATTGGTTCTCCTGTTTTAACTGAATTCATAGCTAAATTATATGTTTCTAAATCGTGTTTAAAATAACTACCTGTAACTTTCCATGGTCTTTCTTCTCTATTAAAATTTAAAAATGTTATATCATTTATATCCGATATTGTTTTTCTAGATGGACCTGACATCAATTATAATATAAAAATATAATATTTTTGTCTATATATTATATTTTTATATTTCACTTTTAATTCATTAACTTGATTTATTATCTTTATATAAATCATAATAACCATCTGTAGTATCATCTAGATCATCTGAATTATGTGTAAATTCAGATGGACTTAAATGATTATGTATTTCTTTTATTAATTTAAATAATATATCTATTGATTCATGTACATTATAACTTATATCATTACCACTACCACTATTTTGTTTATTTATATGTATATCTATATCTATATCATTACTTGTTCCACTTATATCAATTGTATATGATGGATCAACCGTTCCTATACCTATTCTATTTGAACTTAAATCAAAACAAATACTATTATTTTCATCTATATTACTTAATTCTGATTCTACTACACTTTTGGGTAAATTAAAATCTGCGATATTTGTTAATAATTTATTAACATCCATATTTATTATTTAAATATAATATTTTATATAATTTTTTTGTAAAATATTATATTTATTATTTATTTATCTTCTTCTTCTTCTTGTTTTTTTTGATTTGGTTTTTTTACCTTCTTTTTTTACATAACCAAATTTACCTTTTTTAGTAAAATAACCATATTTTTCTAATCTTTTTTCTTTTTTAGCCATATTATGTTTTTTTCTAGATACTATTTTTCCACTTTTATTTTTCAATAAATCTTCTTTTTTTAAAGCATCTTTTCCTCCATTTGTTTTGTAAGCAGTACCATGCATAACTTGCGCTCTACTACCTATTAAAAATTCATATTTTTTACCTTGTATATGATATTTACCATCCTTTGATCTCATCGTTTTTTTTACCATATTTTATATATTGTATATATATTTTATTATTTACTAAATATATTTTTTTTTGTTTATATTACTATCTTTATAATATAATTTTATTATAATATAATGTCATCTATTAATAAATTGATAGCTAATGTTAAAAAAACTTCTTCTTTAACATCTTCATTTGTAAATAATGATTCTTCATATATATGTATTGATACTAGCACTAATAGAATTGGTTTTAACACGCAAGAACCTAGTTATTCTATACATATTGTAGATAATAATGGTATTATATGTGTTAGTAATATTTTATTATCTAATTTACATTGTGATGTTAGTGGTTATATAAAAGACCTTTCATGTATAAATTTTGATGTTTCTTCTTTAACAGTTGATTCTAGTTTCATAGTAGATGGCACATTTTGCAGCATTTCTTGTGATGCTATTGATTTTTGTAACTCACTATTAAAGGTATATGATTTATCTGTTAACAATGATTTATCTGTTAATACATTAAAATATAAAACTTTGGAGAAAATAACTATTACTGGTGATGCTGCTTCTCCCGATAATTTTGACAAAGTTAAAATTAATGATTGTTCTATTAACCAAAATTTAGATGTTAGTGGAATAATAACTTTTAATAAGCAAAGTGATGATAAACTTTCTGAATTCAATTGTTTTAATGCTGAAACTAGTTTCAATCTTATAATAACACAAGATATTAGTTGTGCTAATGAAATATCTTGTAATGATATATGTTGTAATGAGATATCTTGTAACTTTATTAAAGTTATCAATGAAATATCTTGTGTTGATATCAATTGTGATTTTTTAAATAATTCAAATACATTTATAACAACTGATATATCTTGTATTGAAATATCATGTAATGATATATGTTGTAATGAAATATCCGCAAATAATTTGTACATATATAATGATATATCTTGTATCAATAAGATAACAACTAGTGAATTAGAAATTACAAATACATTACAAACGACTGGAAATATTACTATAATTGGTGTAACGTTGAATAATTGTAATATTAGTGACAATTTATTTGGCCTGCAAAATAGTAAAATTGATATTAGTAAATCTCAACTAATAATACCTGATATATCATATGTCAATAATTTAACAACTGGTTCAATTTACTTTGATTCAAGTTTACAATCTATTAAAGTTATACATAACTCTCATGAAACACCAGATCAATCATACAATATATTTTATAATAAAAAATTTGTTAATGTTGAATTAAGTTATAATAATATAATATCTAATAATGTTGCTGATATTGATGATAGAAATAATTATCAAAATATAATAGATAGTACTTATACTAATTTTGTTCCATTTAATAACATTAGAAATGATTATGTAAATAATTTTATATCTACTACTACTGATATTAGTTATTTGAATATACCATTAGATATATCATATAATAAAGCTAATGTAAATAATAAATTTTATGATATTACTGGTGCAAGAATACAAGATGTAAAAGTTGATAGAATACGAATTAAATATAATGATTTTGCAGATGATACTACACCATCATCTAGCAATACACAATTATTTAAAGATAAAAATATATTTTTTAATATAAATGCTTATGTTACATTGAAATATTTTAATGAACATCCTAATGATGTTGAAGTTATTAGTTATGATTTTGAAATGAGGAATACTGTGAGTGCTTCTGAAGGTAATTTATTAACTAAATCAAAAAATACAATCATTTCTTTTGATAACTCATATAATTATTCTACATCAAATTTAAATTATGTTGGAAAACTTGAAAATGGAACTGCTGATATTAATAGTTATATATATTTTAGAATCAAAACTGATAACAATAAAGATATTAACAACTTATTATTATATGATTTTAATTGTTCTATTGTTCAAATATAATTATATTATTTAATGTTACATTCAAATTAAATAATATAATTTATTTAAATATTTTGATTTTTTTTTTGATAGTGTTTTATTAATGATGTTTGTTGGCGATTTGTAGAACTTGATGAACCTAACTTATAATTATGTAAAGTTCTATCATATAATCCTTTACAATCACTTGGGCAAGGTTTTACTTTACTTTCATCTTCTTCTGTAATTATATTTACTATAATATCTCTATATAATATTATTTCATTCAAATTAGAATCTAATACACTATATTTTATAAATTTTTCATATCTTCGTATTTCTCTATTTTCTATATTATTTATTATTTTACTCAAATAATTATCATATGTAGAATCAGGGTATTTAGTATCCATATAATTTATTATATATTCCATATTTAAATTTGCATCAATTAATATATTGTCTATTGGTTCATATATTCCTCTATATTCGTCTGTTAATACACTCACATTATTTGATGTTAAATCATAAAATTTATATAGATTTGCATTAAAATCATAATTTAATGATTTGAAATTAACAATATCACTTAATATTTCATATCTAATATCTGGTGAAGTTATATTTAATGGTATATTGAATAAATTTGGTACAAAATTATTATTATAATAAATTCGTGGACCATTAATCGCTTCATAAATTTTTATATTTTTATTATATTTTCTTGTGTTATTTAATTTATCTTTTACAATAAATAATATATCAACATATCCATATAGTAAGTCTATTGTATTATCATAATTATTAAAATTTGAAAAATTAAAAAAACTATCTAACGATATATCTAGTATATAAGAACTTAATACACTTTCACTATAAAATTGTTCTATATTTGCAGCATCATTAATAGTATAAACATTTTCCTTATGTATATACATATATGTTTTATTATCATATACTGAATATTTACTACTACCATCTTCAATATCTTTTATATTTTTTACAAAATTTAATAAATTTAATTTTAATCTTTTGTCTTTTAAGTCTGTTGATGTAAATTTATTATAATGATATATAATAATTTCAAAATTGTCATTAAAATTAATACGAGGTGGTGTTATATCTGGTATTGTCAAATCTAACAAATATTTATCAATATATAAATTTTTATTATAATAATCTTCATAATTTACATCTATATTTATCATTATACTATTTGATTCTATTGATCTTAATAATAATTTTGACCCTTTTAATGTTATATCACTTATTAAATGATTTATTTCTGGTATTTTTTCTATGCCTACATGAGCTCCAAATAACTTAACTTTTGTTAAATCAAATTTTTTCTTGAAAATTTTGTATGTTAAAGTATATAATCTACTTATAGTATTTATATTTATTAGTGAATCTGTTTCTATGTTTATAATATTTGCAAATTCTTCTGCTGTTGATAAAAGTCTAGTTCCATTATCATTCATTCTTTCCGCTATTGGTTCAACAAATGATGTTCGTAATATTGTTGATAAACTTACATCCTCCATCTTAATGTTTTTATAAGTTAATATCTTTTCATTAGCAAATTGACTTTTTACATATGATATATCTAAATCAGAAAAATCGGTATACCATTCTAAATAATCATTATTATTGTATTTTTGTTCATTTTCATTTTTTAAATTATTTATATTTTTACTATTATTATAACATATATCGTACATTTCAAATATTTCTTTAGCATAATTCACATCATATAATTCTTGTACAATTTCTTCATATATTGACATTTCTTGGGCTAACAATTTGAAATTTGTTTTCAAATCATCAAATAATTTTTCAAATGTATTATAATTAAAATAATTATCTAATGACTCTAAATAATCAAATGATAAATCATTCATTATTCTTAAAAATTGAGGATAATTATTGCTTACTGCATCATATGGTTTTAATGCATAATAATATAGACTATCTGATAAATCGATATATAATTTATCAACACCGTTATCTGTTTTATTATAAAAATAATATAAATCTTCATCTTTTTCTTCTCTTGGTGTAGTAATTGTTGTATCATATAATAAATATGAAAAATCTATTTTAAAAGATTCTCCATTTATAACTTTTTCGTAATTATTATTTATTATTATATCATTATATGTAAAATTTACATTCTTTTTTGGAAACTTCAATCCTGATGCATCTGTTGATATTTCTATTAATTTTAGTTGATTTATACTTGCATCTATTAATTTTGCAAATGATAAATCATTTTTATATACATATATTGCAGATGGATCTGTTTCTGATCTTGCTGACCATTTTCTAATATTTTGATTATTTGGATTATCAATTTGTCTTTCTTCAAATGTATATTTTATAGGATTCATATTCAAATCTATATAACTAAAATCATAATTTTCTCCATCTATATCATATAAATTTGATAAGTCAATCGTAATTTTATTGCTAATATAAGTTACTAAATCACCACATATGTCGAAATTATAAAGTAATCTTGTATCAAATCCTGGTTCTTCATTAAGACTAGTATCTTCATAATTATATTTTAATTCATTATATATACTATAATATTTTGTAGGAGGGTTAGTATTATTATAACTTATTTCATACATTGGATAAACTAATTTGTACATTAATGAATTTATGAATATATCGTCAGCAATATCTGAATTAATATCTCTCAATCGTGGTCTAAATATACCTCTTATTTCATCTACATAATTATTAAAACTACTATGCATTTCTTTCAAATTTTCATAATCTTCTCTTCTTTCTAGAATAAAATCATTAGCAATATTACTATCTTGACTAATATATTCATGAAAAAAATTAAAAAATTTATCATAATTAGTTTCTATTAAATTATAATCAGCTTTTAATTCATCCATTTTTATATAAATTTCATCATCAATAACATTATTTAAATTATCAAATTGAAAATTTTCAAAGTCTGGTATTAATCTTGAAATCAAATCATCATTTTTTATACCAAATAATATATCATTGAATATAGTTTTTCTATTTCTAATATTATCATAAAATTCATTTAAATTTACTGATTGTATAACATATCTAAGTTCTGATAATATTTCATTTAATCTTTCATGTATATTAAAATATTGTTTGTTTATTGTATTATCTATTTTATTAAACAAAATAGTATCTGAACCCCAATCATCTCTATATGTTGTTTGTTCATAAAACATACTATTTATTGTTATGTAAATATATTGTACATAATAATTGAAAACTATTAATATACTTCTCAAATCATCTAATATTTTCATATGATCATTTGTAAATATTATTTGTTTTTTTTCTGAAAAATCAAACATATCAAAATTATTTACATAATTTATTGAACTCAATTTTAAAGTGTATTTTAAATTTTTTGGTTTTATATTTTCTGATTTGTACAAAGGTATTTTGTATATATTTCTTTCAAAATAATTATTCAAATCTAATATAAATGTATAAGTTTCATCATATTTATATATTTCATTATTTATTGTTTCATATATTATTTCTGATGTACTTCCATTTATATTCAAAATATCAAATATTTTGTATGGTTCATTATTTAAATCATTTGTACTTAGACTATCTATTACATCAAAATCAATACTTAAGGTTTCTTTATTTAAATCATTATTACTTATTGAATATATTATATTATTTTTTGAAGAATCATAAACATATGATTCTACTACATCACTATTTTCACTAAAATCAAAATAAAAAGATGATGATAAATCTATTAAATAATTATTGTTATTAACAATAATTTTACTATCTTCATGTTTTTCTATTTCATCATATATTAAATAATTTGTATGTTTATTATCATTTGTATCATATTTATGAAAAATAAATTTATTACTATCTGGTAATATACCTATATTGTGATAAAAATTTTTTTGTGTTAGTAAAATTGCTGAATCACTAACATCATCAACTTTATTACTTGATAAAAATACTATATTACTTGTATCTACATCTTCAAATATTTTTTGACTATCATTATTATTTACTTCTTCTTTGTTTAATACATTTCCTCTTAAAAACATTGAAGCATTTTGAAAAATAATACAATTTGAAATATCTTCTTGTGGAGGTATATATTCTATTAAACTTACATCACAATATATATGTACATCAAATTTTTTGTATAATAAATATTCATAAAATTTGTTTATATTTGATGGATTTATTAATTTATCAAAATTATCGTTTAATTTTTCAATATTATTATTATCCATTATTGATTTATCTAATACACTAGTTGTTCTATTAAATTCATAAATTTTTTTTTGTATATCATGTAATTCTACATCATTAAATTTTTTATAATTATCTAAATAATTTAAAATATCTATATAAGAATATAATAAAAAATCTATATTATTAGCTGAACTATCAAATCGTAACAAATTATTTAATAATAATTTATTTGTACTTAATATTTTATTTTCCAATATATTAACATCATAATTTTTGTCATTTATTATCACATTACCTCTCATATCTTCTATTGTATATTTAAAATTATCATTTGTATATTTATTTGGTATTTTATTTAGTGTTAATGTATTTACATAATTATCAAAATAATTAACATTATTGATTATATTATCTGTTATTAATTCTATTATATTAAAATATAAATTAGTATTTGTATTATCAAATATTTTTTTTGTAATTATATCATTATTATTATAACTACCATCATAATATTCAAATATTAATTCAAATGTTTTATTATTAGTCAAATAATCTGTATCTAATCTATTATCTTCTGGTATATTAAATAAATAATTATAACATGAATCATAATATTCATAATTATTCTCATTTGTATCTTTTTTTAATTTTTTCATTTTCCTTTGATTAAATAAATCACCTTTTGAAATATCATTTATAAATACTACTTTTTTCTCATTATTTAAATATAAAATATTATTTAATATATTTCCTTGTGTTATACCTATAAAAGGTTTAATATCAGGTGTTTCTTTTGTATGACAACTTAATAATATTCTATTTTTGTGTATTTTGATATTATTAACTGGTGAGTTTGCATTTATTGTATTTAAACATAAATCATTTTCTATAGCTCTTATTGTAAAAAAATCTGTTTTTTTAAACATTTTTTCAGATGTAATATTACCATTTAAGCTCAAATATTTATTATTTGATAAAATATCATTAAAAAAACATATGTTTGAATTTATTTGTAATTTTCCAGATATATCTTTTATTCTGTGTGATTTGTAATATAATATATTTGGTGTATATGGCTCTATTAATAATTCAAATTTTGAATTACTCATACCTGGTAAATTTGTATATCTTATATTTTTAGTATATGGTTTTTGATATGATAAATCATAAAAGAATTCTATTTTATTGTAAAAATTAGAACTATCATGCGTATCAAATTCATATAATCCATATGATAAATATAAATTTTTATTATATATTTTGTTATCATTATTATTTGTAAATTCATAAAATGGATTAGATCCTACTATATTTCTATTTCTATTTGTTATTTTAACATTTATATTTATTTTACCATTAATATTATTTGTATAATCAAAATAATTTATATTTTTAATTTTATTATTATTTGTACTAATATCATCTATACAATACAATTTATTATAAGAATTGTCTAATATTATATCTTTAGAATTATTTATATATATCAATGTATTATTACAAACATCATATAATTGAATAGACATTCTGTCAAAATTATTAATTTTTTTCATAGTAATATAACCATTATTACATATATCTTGCAATTTGTACAAATTGCATGATGTATCTTTTTTATCATATATATTATATATTTGTCTTGTTACTAATTCTACATTGTTACTATAATTTATATTTATATTATTTGATATATCAAATGGTAATATAAAAGCATAATAATAATTTTTTTCTAGATTTATAATGTAACTAATGTCATATATATTATTATGTACATATTTATCACTATAATCATATTCATATGGTACATTATTTATAGTGTATTTATAACATAATATATTTGATAAATCTAATTTATTTAAATTGTTACTTATATCATTATTTTTATCAAAAAATAAATTGTTGTCATGTAGTTTCAAATATGTTATATATTCTAATGGTTGCGTTTTTACTATTTTTAAATCTCTATGTTTTTTGGCTTCTTTATTATTACTATTTGATTTTTTGTACAATATATCATAATTACCAATATTATTTGTTATAAATCTATAATCAATACCATTTAATTCTGATTCTTTAATATTATACTTTATATTATCATTTAAATTTTTATTTTTTATTACTAATGATACATCTTGTATTTTAGCTAATGACCCATCTATTACATCAAATATACTATGACCATAATCTACAAATGGTTCATATTCTGTCAAATATAATTCTATATTACTTGCATCTGGTGAACCTGATAATGTTATATATGGGGGTAATATTGTTAATTTAATATATTTATTCATTGATATTTCATTATTAAATTCATCTTTTACATAAAAAATTTGTACAACACTGGAATTATCTATTGATGATTCATTAAAATTCAATATATTTGACAAATCTATTATATTTAATGATATTTCATTATCATAATAATTGTGACTTATTTCATATTTATTATTACTATCATTATTATAAGACTCATTATTTATTACATATGAGTTATCTCGTATATTTAGAATATAATTATAACTTATTTCATAATTACTTGTAAATAAAGATGAATTATAATAATTAAAAGAACCATCTATAATATTTTTTATTGTTATACCTCTATCTAAATATAATAATTCTGTCCTGTTACTGTAAGAAGTATGTAAATCACCACTTATATAACCTATTATATATGGATTATTTTTACTATCTCCTATTGCATATTTGTTAGATATTTCACTTAATTTATAATTGTTGAATTTAGTATTATCAGTATTTGCTATATAAATTTTATATATATCAATTGTATGTTCATCATTTTTATTAATTTCAATATTTAAAGTTTTTATTATATTTACTTTTTCAGTTATTTCATAATTATCTGCCTCATTATAACATACATCATAACCTAATTCTTCTAATAAACCTATTGATATTTTACTCAATTTTCTAGTTGATGTATTTTGATCTTTTATTGTACACAATATTTCATTACTTAAACCTAATGATTTTATTCCTTTAAATAAATGGTTATCATTTATTAATTGATCATCATTTATGTAAAATTCTTTATTGTTATTTGAAAAGTCTATTGGTAATCTTATAAAACTATTATCTATATTATAACTTGCATCTTGTATATATTCTTTATATATATTTAAAAATTTATCACTTCCTTTATAATAATTGGAATTATTTAATATTTCAAAATTATTATTGTTGTTTGATTCAAACATACTTCTTCTATTTATACCTAATGCTCTTCCTAGTGTATGTAACAATGTTTTTTCATGTACTATTTTGTTGTCAACTATGTCAAAACTAATATCTACTGTTTTTGGATATTTTTTTGAATTTTTATTTTGATATGTTATATTATTTATAGATATATCTATATTTTCAATTGCTGAACTAATATCTATATTTATATTTATTGGCTTCAACCCTGTTATAAATTTATTGTTTAATACCTTTTTCCATCTATAAGCAGCATTATATGTATTTTGTACAAAGTTGTTCAATTTTTCCATTTCATTATTTAATGTCACATTGTATTTATAGTTATTAATACTTATATCAAATATATCTGATATATCTTTAATATCAACTTGTTTTTCCCAATTTTTTGTTGGAACATATGTATACATATAACTGTTTGTATTTGGTTTGTACAAAAATTCATTATTTTTTTGTACATTATATACCATTATTTCTTTAGAAAAATCTAATTCATAAACTATATCATAATATTTTTTTAACAAAACATTTGAAAGATCTAATGTACAAAATGAATTATCGTTTATCATATCTAATTTATTGAATTTGGTATAATTTTTACTATTTTCTAGATCATCATTTATTGTAATATCTATATTTTTTGCATTTGTGTACATATCCTTTTTTTCTTTTGTATCATAAAACAAATCTAAATTTTCACTTATTAATGTTATTAATGATGTATCTATAACATTTTCTAATTTTATTTCTCCACATACTGTATCTTTTACATTTAATTTATATCTTTTTCTCTTATATTCATCATCATTTATATTGTACAAACTTAATATTATATTATATTTATTTGATGGATTTATATAATTAATATTATTTTTTTTTTTAATATTATCTGTATCTGTATAATTATCAAATTTAATGAAATTACTTGATATTTTTTCATTATTATTAAATATTTCACCTGAAAAATCTATTATATTATTAAATAAATCATAATCACAGGTTTCTAATTCAAAAGTTTCTTTATTGTAATCATAACTTAATGATATATCATTTTCTTGTAATATTTTATTATTTTTTAATTTATTATTCAAATTATGATCTATTTTTATCATACTAATATCATTTTCATTATTATCTTTTTTATATTGTCTTTTTATTAATATATAAAAATCATAATCATATTTATACATTATATTTATAGTAATTGTTTCTTGTTTTATATTATTTGACCTATCTTTTGCTTTTATAACTGCTTTATATTTTGTAGATGTTTCTTGTTGCGTATTAATCAATTGTTCTATTTTATTTGCTGATATTTCAATTGAATTTTCATAATATTTAATATTATAATTGTTTTTTATATTTTCATTATTTATATAATTACTTGTATTATCTACATTTATTAGTTCATTGTTATATTCTAATATATATTTTATATCATCACCATAATCATCTATATTTGTATATATTTTTTCATCTAATTTTGTTTTTATTTCATTTGAACTACTATAAATATCTAGGTCTATTTTATTGTAAGATTCTAGTGCTTTATTATTTATATTTGGACTTTCATTATCACATATATCTAATATTCTTTCAAATCTTGTTACATTATTGGAATTTTTTGATGGTTTTGATTTATCTATACTTTCATATATTATTTTATATTGACCTATATCTCTATTATTATTATTTAATCCACCATCATCTATTATTGTTATTGGTGTAAAATTATAATTTGATAAATCTGAAATTGTACTTTTTAAATAAGGCTCATAATAATTCAAGTAAAATTTGTCATATTCGCTGAATGTGTACACATCTTCTATTAATGATGCATCTGTTATTATTTTATTATTTTTACTTTTTTCTATATTATGTACAAATGGTATTCCTTTATCATTTATTTTAAATATTGGACCATCATTTACTATATTTACTTGTACACCTACTATATTACCTGATATAGTTTCTATATTATTATCACCTGATAAATACATGTAATAATAAAATCCATATGTTTGAAGACTTAAATCATATATTATATTATTTGATATTTCATCATATTCTAATTCATCTATTATACCATTTATTGAATAATCATATATTATTTCAAATAGTTTTATGTAATTGTACATATAATTATTATATGTATTTTCAGGAATTCGAAAATTAACTTCTCTATTTTCATTTATCAAAATATCAAATATATCTGGATTATCACTTATGTCTCTTGCTGATAATATATTTCTACTTATTTCATATATATTATTAATTACATTACTATTTAATATTCTTGGATGTCGTTTATTTATTATTATGTTATTGTTATTTAATATATCATTTTCATAATTACCAAAAGATATATCAATTATATCTGATGAAAAATCAAATTTTGGTATTATTGTATTTTTTATGTTAATTTTTCTGTTTTTTGATAAATAAAAATCTTTACTACCATCATTTTCATAAATATATGAATGATAACTAATGTCTATACTGTATGTATTACTTCTTTGTACATAATTCATATAACTTTCTGATAAATCATTTACTAATTTCATTACTTTTGCATCATTTATTTTTGTTTTTACATTGTCATTATTATATGATATATCATAACTATTACTAATTACATTATCTATGTTCAATACTATTGAAATATCTGTAAAAATTTTTGATTCTACTTTATTTATTATATGATTTGATTTATAATCATTTATTATGAATTTTAATTGTTGTAAACCTATTTGATTTGTTATATCTATTATTTCAAAACTTATATCTTTTGTATTTTCTGTTATTTCTATTATAGATATATCATTATAAAATTCTTTATTATTACTTATATCATCTAGATATATTTGTTGGTCTAATATATTATTACATATATCAAATGTAAATGGTATGTTATTATGAAAATTTACAGATACATTATCTTTATTTATAATTGTATTATAACTCATTTCATATATTATATTCAAGGGATTTGTTACATTTTCATATCTATTGTTGTACAATACTGACAAATCTGTCTCATGTGGATTCAAGCTAATTAAATTAGTTAATGATATATCTATTTCTTTACCTATATCAAAATTATTATAAAAATTATCAGAAATTTCATAATTATGTAAAATTGATGATATATCTGAATATGATGTATCTATATTTAATGTTAAATTTTTATTTGATAAATTATAAACATTACTATTTGATAATATTAAACTATTTAAACTTATTTCTGGTATGCTATTATTTTCTATATTAATATATCTTTTTAATGTTATATCAATATTGTTGTAATTTATTTCATAATAAATTATATTATTTCCTATTAATGGATTTTTGTTTACATCTTTATGTTTATAAACAAAACTTAAATCTGTATTTCTTAATGATATACTAATATTTATTGGAATATCTATTGTACTATCTACACTATTCTTTGTATGTATAAAATTTTTATTATACGTTAAATTATAACTTATTTCATTATTTCCATATAAATTATAACTAAATTCTGAATTAATATGAGTTTCATCTATTTCAAATATATTAAAACACATATCAATATTACTAATATCAGTTGTGTTATTATCTATTTTTATTCCTAGTTCGCTGTATTTATTGTATTTATCTATAATATAAGTGTTTTGAGTGTTTCCAGATAATTCTATAATAATATTATTTAAATCTTGTACAAAATACATTGATAAATCTCTATTCGATAATGAATATTTTAATTCATTACCAAATATATCACTTAATGATATATCAGATATATCATTTGGTGAAAATTCATTTGTTGTAAAAGTTGCGTCTGTGTTAATTTTGTACATTGATATACCTGATATTTCTATAAGTGGAATACTACTACTTAAATCTTTTAATATATTATTAATTTCTATATCTGATTGTATATTTGTATTATTGTACAAAAAATTATTTTTATCAAAAGTAAAATTTATTATTTTATTTCGTAGTTCATTATTAGTATTATCATATACAATATAACTATTATCTAGTATATAATTTGGTGATTTTTCACTGTATCTTATAGTAGGAGTAACATAATTTATACTGATATCTATAGTTAAAGATACATCATTATTTATATATCCATAATTATTTAATTTAAACAAATCATCATCTGTATTTGAGTAATTAAATTTTGGTATAATTTTTATATTGCTACTTACATCCGATGTATTTTTACGATAAACATAATTACTATTTATTTTGTCATAATTATTTATATCAGATGTAATTATCATATTTTTTATAGTCAAAAATCCAAAATCAAATTCTATTATTTCATTATTATTATTAGTAAAAATAATATTTATAGAATTATCTAATATTGTTATTATTAGTTTTTTTTCTAATCCAAATAAATTATATTGCGTTTCAAATTTGTTTTTGTTATGTAATATTATATTTCTGTCAAAATTATATTTTCTAATGCGTAATTGATTCTCGTTTTTTATTAAATTTACATAATTTGATAATGTAACTGTATTTGAATCTATTTTTTTTAAATTTAATATATCGTGTTCTTCTATGTCTATATTATTAATAATAATATAATTATTTTCAAAATCTATATATTTAAAATAATAATAATTATTACTTATTGTATCATAAAATGAATTATATTTCAACAAATAATCATTTATATTTGATATATCAGTTTTTGTTTTTACATCTTTGTAATAATAATAAAGATTACAAGAGACATCAAATAATAAATATTCTATTTGATTAGTATTTACATTGAAATAATTAACACTTATATCTAACTCTATATTTGTTATATCATTTGTTATATCAAATATTATATCATCATTTTGTACACTATTATCTTTAAATTCATATTCTATAAAAGGACCATAATTTATTATTATTGTTTGAATTATATTTGATATATCATTTGTTAAATAATTTTTGTAAGTTAATGGATTTGTCAATTGATATTCTATTTTATTATATGAAATATCTTTAACTAATGAATTGTTTGTTCTGTTTATATAAATAGAACGATTACTATTAGCGTATTTATTACTATATATATCAGATATATCTATATAATTGTATATAAAATCTAACTCTTCATCATATTTCAACTTTATAGATTCTTCTCCCGATTTAAATTTATATTCAACTATTATTTCATTTAAATCAAATATATTAGTTTCAACATTTGTTTCTATATTATTAGTATTATTTATGTAAAAATCTTGCAACTCTTTTGACCTTTCATGAAAATAAAAAATATTAGTTTTGTAATTTGTATTATATGATTCAAAAGAAATAGTTGATGTTAGATTTAATGAAAAATCTTTATTAATGTACAAATAAATAGAATTATAATAGTATTTATTATAATTATTGGTATTATCTAATATATAAGATATATCTGTATATATATAATCTTCATAAATATGTGCGTATTTTTTACTTTCTTCTGATAATCTTAATGGATAATTCTCACATATATCTAACAAAACATAACTTGAATCATTATTTATGCGATATGATATATCAGTATCAGTTGTAATAGTACTTAAATTAATATTATCAAATCTTGAATTATCTATTTTTTCTTCTAATTGATAATTAAAAAAATATGTGTATGATAAATCACTATTTACGGATATATCACTTGTTGATATATATGTTAAATATAAATTAGATATATCATTGAAATCACGAAAATCGGTGTTATATGATATATCAAATGTAAAAACACTACTAATATCAACATTATTTCTATCTAATAAATTTAAATTACTGCTATAAAAATACAAATCTTTTAGTTCAGATTTAGGAAATTTTAATTCTAACAATGTTTCATTATTATAATTTTTGTAAAACAAATTTGATAAATCTAAATTTATTGTTTCTCTAATCAAATTAGATGATATTTCATATGATATACCTGTTACTAATTCATCATCATCATTAAATGATATATCAAAAAAGTCACTTGATTCATTTAAACTTAAATCCTTTATTATAAATGTAAAACTATTATCAAATAATATGTTAGAGGCATCTGCTGAATCTAATTTTTTATATTTTTCGAAATGATATGTTATATTTGGATAAAATTTGTAAGTAAAATGTTCAAAAAAATAATTTCCATTATTTAGATAATCTATATCTTTATTTAATGTTATAAGATTATAACAACTATCAAAAAATCTAAAATAATCTTTATTATCATATGGATAATAATTACCTTTACCAACATAAATAGTTATATTTTGTATATTATTAGGCACAACATTGAATGAAATTTCTTTATTTGGTAAATTTGTGGGTGTGTATTTACTAATACCATTAATATTATTTATAAATAAATCATTAGAATTAGAACCTAATTTTATTAAATTATTTATATTTTTATTAAGATTAAATTTATAACTTTCGTTTGGATATAATTCAAAACATATATCAATTAATTCATTTACATTTGTATTTGAATTGGTTATTATATATTTATTATCAATTAAATCAATATCATATATTTTTGTTGGATTAAGTATTCTTTCCATTAAATATATAGTTTATAAAAAAAATATTAAATTTAACTAAAATTTAATCTAAAATTTTATAAAATTGAATCTAAAATTATATAAAAGTTGATATGTATAATATATTTATATGGATAATAATTCTGATTTTTTGAAAAAAAAGTATCAAAAGAAATCAGATAAACAACATGTTTTAGATAATCCAGATACATATATTGGCTCTATTGAAAATATTGTCAATAATTCATATATATATGATAATAATAGTAATAGAATTATTCAAAAAAATATTGAATTTATTCCTGGATTGTATAAATTATTTGATGAAGCAATTGTGAATTCTAGAGATCATGTTGTAAGAATGAATAATTCTAATGAATTTAACGATAATGGTATTAAAAATTATAATGTTACCAATATTAATATTTCAATAGATGATGATATTATTAGTGTGCATAATGATGGTAATGGTATTGATGTTTGTATTCATCCTGAATATAATATTCATATTCCTGAACTGATTTTTGCTAATTTGAGAACTTCTACTAATTATGATAAAGATGAAAAAAAAATTGTTGGTGGAAAAAATGGTTTCGGTATTAAATTAGTATTTATTTGGTCAACATGGGCTAAAATAGAAACTATTGATCATACTAGAGAATTAAAATATGTTCAAGAATTTGAAAATAATTTAGATGTTATTCACAAACCAAAAATAACAAAATGTAAATCTAAACCATATACTAAAATTTCATTTAAACCTGATTTTAAAAGATTAAAAATTGATAATTTATCAGATGATTTCAAAAATTTGTTATTAAGAAGAATTTATGATATTGCTGGTATTACTAGTTCTAATATTAAAGTCAAATATAATAATGAACTAATTAATATCAAAAATTTTAATAATTATATTGATTTATATATTGGAAATAAAGAAGAACTTCAAAGAATTTATGAATCACCTAATGAAAGATGGGAATATGCTATATGTCTTGCTCCTAATCATGAATTTACTCAAATTAGTTTTGTAAATGGTATTCACACTAATAAAGGTGGTAAACATGTTGAATATATCATCAATCAAATTATAAAAAAAATTACTACGCATATCAAAACAAAAAAACATATTGATGTTAAACCCTCCTCTATTAAAGAACAACTTATGATTTTTGTAAATTGTATTATTGAAAATCCAGCATTTGATAGTCAAACAAAAGATTATTTGAATACTAATGTCTCTAATTTTGGTTCTTCTTGTGAAGTTAGTGATAAATTTATTGATAAAATTATTAAATTAGGTGTTGTTACTACTGCTTGTAATTTAAATGATATTAAAGATAATAAAGCTGCTAAAAAAACAGATGGAACCAAATGTAAAACTATTAGAAATATACCTAAATTAGTAGATGCTAATTTTGCAGGTGGTGCTAAAGGTAATCAATGTATTTTGATTTTATGTGAAGGAGATTCAGCTAAATCTGGTATTATTTCTGGATTAAGTCGAGATGATCGTAATTATATTGGTGTTTATCCAATGAAAGGTAAAATGTTGAATACACGCGGTGAATCGATTACTAAAATCAATGAAAATCGTGAAATTACTGAAATTAAACAAATTTTAGGTTTAGAACATGGTAAAAAATATGATAAAGAAGTAATCAAAACTAAATTGCGTTATGGTAAATTAGTCTTTATGACCGATCAAGATTTAGATGGTAGTCATATTAAAGGTTTGGGTATTAATATGATTGACAGTGAATGGCGTTCACTTATTGAAATTCCAGAATTTATTGGATATATGAATACGCCTATTTTGAAAGCTACTAAAGGCAAAAATGTTATCGAATTTTATAATAATGGTGAATTTGAAAATTGGAAAAAAAATAATGATATTAAACAGTATAATATCAAATATTACAAAGGATTAGGCACTAGCACAAGCAAAGAATTCAAAGAATATTTTGAAAAAAAAAAGTTAGTTTATTTCAATAATACCGAAAAATGTATTGATTCTATTGATATGGTTTTTAATAAAAAAAGATCTAGTGATAGAAAAAATTGGTTATATGATTATGATCGTAATAGTTATTTAAATACTACCAAATGTGAAGTTAGTTATCATGAATTTATTAATAATGATTTGATTCATTTTTCCAAATATGATAATGAAAGATCTATTCCCAATATTACAGATGGTTTAAAAATTAGTTTAAGAAAAATTCTATATTCTGCTTTTAAAAAAAATTTGAAAAATGAAATTAAAGTTGCACAATTTAGTGGTTATGTTTCCGAAAATTCCGGTTATCATCACGGTGAAGCTAGTCTTAATAGTGCTATCATTGGTATGGCACAAAATTTTGTTGGAAGTAATAATATCAATCTTTTTGTTCCTAAAGGACAGTTCGGTTCTAGACTTCTTGGAGGTAAAGATTCTGCTAGTGAAAGATATATATTTACTAATTTAAATCCTATTACTAGATTTATATTTTCCGAATTTGATGATCATATTCTTGATTACATTAATGATGATGGCGATTTTGTTGAACCTATTTATTATGTTCCCATTATTCCTATGATTCTTGTAAATGGTACTAAAGGTATTGGAACTGGATTTAGTACCGATATTATGTCTTACAACCCTATTATGATTATTGAATATTTAGAATCTTTACTTAATAATGTTGATAAACAAATTTTAAAACAAAAAAAAATTGAACCTTACTATAATGGGTTTACTGGAACTATTAAATCATTAGATGATAATAATTCTAAATATTTGATTAAAGGTGTTTATCAAATTATCGGTAATGATAAAATCAAAATTACTGAATTACCTATTGGAACATGGACTCAAGACTATAAAGAATTTTTAGAATCATTAATTGTTAATAATAAAGAAAAAAAAACTAAAACCAAATCCTATGAAAATATGATTAAAGATTACAATGATATGTCTACTGATTTAAATATTGAATTTATTATTAATTTTAATACTGGTTGTTTAAATATGTTACTTCTAGATAATAATAATGATTATGGATTGAATGGTATTGAAAAATATTTAAAATTATATACTACACAAACTACTACTAATATGCATTTATTTAATGAACATGAACAATTAAGAAAATATAATAATGTATATGAAATTGTTGATGAATATTATAGTATCCGTTATAGATATTATAATAAAAGAAAGCTTTATTTAATTGATTTATTATCTAAAGAGTTAGTTACTTTATCTAACAAAGCTAAATATATTCAAAATATTTTAGATGATAAAATTGATCTAAGAAAAAAAAATAAAGAACAAATTAATACTATTCTTGAAAATATGTCATTCGATAAAGATAATGGAAATTTTAATTATTTAATTAAAATGCCTATGGATAGTGTTATTGAAGAAAATGTTGAAAAAATTATGAAAGAACATGCTAATAAACTTAATGAATTACAAGAAATTAAAAACACTACTATTGAAAATATGTGGCTAAAAGAGTTAAATAATTTGAAAAATGCATACAATAATATTTATTACAACAAATAAATTATAAATTTTTAAAATAAAAAACTTTAAAAATTTAGGCAAACTATTTATATACAAATTTTTTTTTACAACCAACTATTTGGTTGTAATGAATTATTCTTATAATTTGAATATATTGGTCTATCGATTGGAGTATGCATATAATTTATATTTTCTATATATTTATTGTATTGAATATTATTTTTGTATATATTATTACTTATTAAATTTATTATTTTATTATTTAATTTTTCTATTTCATTTGAACTATTATTATTAAATTCATCATAGTTTTCATTATATATTGTTTTCATATTCATTATTAATTCATCATTATTTATATTATAAGATTTTACATTGTGTTTTGACAATAATTTTTTTATTCCTTGTTCTATATTTAATATATTTTCTTTTGAAAAATAACTATTTTTTATAGCATTATTACTGTTATATATATCATTTATTGAATTAAAAAATGTATTATCTTTTAATGGTATTCTATCCATTAATGAAAATTTAGTATTTATATCCATTGTATTTCTATATATATATATTATTATTTAATTTTATTTTTTATATTATATATAAATATATATATATATATAGTTTCTATGTTATCTAAATTTCACAAAAATATTATAATATTCTTTTGCGTTTTGTTAATATTTATTTCAATTATTTTTTACAGAAATTTTATATATTTAATACAAAATACTTCGTTTCCTAGATTTATTGATGAGTGTCCTCAACATTGGAATAAAAAATATGATGCTACATCGCATATTTGCATTCCTAATAAATTAAATCTTGGCGAAACTAATGGAAATAATATTAATTTAACCGAAAAAACTTCTGATGGTGTAAATAAATTAACAAAAGATAATGAAGATTATAAATTAGATATTGATTTTGATTTCAAAAATGTTTATAAAAAAAATAATTATTGTGGACTTTATGAATATTCAAAAAATAAAAATTTACGTTGGTCAGGTATTACTGATTCTAATTATGTAAAATATTGTTAATTATATAATTATTTTTTATAAAAATATAAATTATTATATATATATATTTATATATATATTTATATATATATACTATATTGTAATGTTAAATTTATCAAAATTTAATATTTATACTGTACTTATTTTTTTCTTGATTTTTACAATAATGACTATTATTTATATATATATTGTCAAAAAATTTTATATTAAAAATTTGATTAATCCACCTATTATCAATACATGCCCAGAAGGTTGGATTACATCTTATAATAATGATAATAGTCTATATGATATTATATGTTCTAATAAAAATAATGATAATATTGGTTCTTATGATAAAACTGAATTTTCATTATTTAATAATGTTATACATGATGAAAATAAACCATCTTTTAATTTATTGAATGAACATTATAATAATAGTTTAAGTTATACATGTGACAGATATAAATTTGCTAAATTACATAATATATCCTGGAATGGTATAACTAATGATACTGAATTAACTAAAAATTGTGTCTAATAATTGTAATTTCAAATTGAGCAATTATATAAAATTACAAAAAAAATTATATAAAGTTTTTTATTTAAATTGATATTATGGATGAACTTGATCTTAATATTATATTGAATAGAAAAAAAACCGAAAACGAAATTTTAGATATTATAAATAAATTTTATAACAACAACAATAATAATAATAATAATAATAATAATAATAATACATTATCACGGGCTGGTATATATATATGTGGTCCAGCTGGATGCGGTAAAACTAATTTTGTTACTAATTTGTTAAAAAATAATTTTTTTGATATTATATATTATGATAATAGTATTATTAGAAATAAACAATTAATAGAAAATATTACATGTAATAATTTATCTAATAATAATATTGTCAGTATGTTTAATAAAAAAAATAAGAAAATTGTTGTTGTTTTAGATGAAATAGATGGTATTAATTTTGGTGATAAAATGGCTCTTAATTTTTTAATTAAAATATTAAGAATAAAAAAAACTAAAAAACAAAAACTTGAAAGCTATTCAAATTGTCCTGTTATATGTATCAATAATAATCAAAATGATAAAAAAATATTAGAGTTAATGAATGTATGTTCTGTTTTTAATTTAAAAAAACCTAAAATAGAAGAATCTATTATTATTTTTAATCATTTAATTCCAGATATATTTCCTGATAATACAAATATTAATAATATGAATATTTTACAAAAAAATATTTTACATTATGTTGATAATAATTTGAATAAAATCAAAAATATTTTGAATTATAAAAAACTTAATTTATTAGAATTAAAATTTTTTAATACTGTCAATAATATTAACAACACTAATATTAACTATAATGATAATGATAATGATAATCAATATAATATTAAATATATTACGCATAATTTATTAAAAAATCATTATAATTTTAATAATGATTATTTAATTAATGAAACTAATAGAACAGTAGTATCATTAATATTTCATGAAAATATTATTACATTATTGAATAATTTATCTTTTGACAAAAAAATTAACATATATTATAATATATTAAATAATTTCAAATTTTCTGACTATATTGACCGTATTATTTTTCAAAAACAAATATGGCAATTAAATGATATTAATTATATTAACAAAATTTTTTATAATAATTTTATTTTATATAAATACAAAATTTTGAAACATATTGATTTGGATAAAATTATATTTACTAAAATTTTAACTAAATACAGTAATGAATACAATAATACTGTATATTTAAATAATCTTTCTTTGAATTTAATGATGGATAAATGTGATGTGTTTATGTTTTTTATTCATTTGAAAAATAATTACACTATTGATGAAATTATAAATATTTTGTATATATATGATATTAATAAACTTGATATTAATAGATTGTACAAATTTATTAATTCTCTAGATAACTATAAAATTGTTGATAATGAAAACAATATTAATTTTGATAATTATATTAATTATGATTCTGAAACACATGAAACTTCTATGTAATATATTTATTTACCCGTTGAACCAAAACCATTTGCTCCACGTTCTGTCTTTCCTAATTTATTTATATCATTTACCAAATAAATTTTCATTGGATATTCTATATTTGGTGGACAAATTTGTACTAAGCGTTCACCTGTACTTACCTTTTTATTTAATAAATTATTATCATCTGCTGTATAATGTTTCATATTATCAAAATTTGCTATTATATGTCCACGATAACCTGAATCAATTATACCTACATTATTTGCTAGTCGTAAACTTGTTTTTTTTGGTGTGCTTGATCTTGAATATAAATAATAGCTTACATATCTATTATCTAATTTCATTGCTGTTACTATCTTATGATTCACTTCGTACATATGTGTATATTCACTTATTATTAAATCATGTGGACAAAATAAATCAAATCCTGCATCATACGATGCTTCTAATAAACCATTTTTTTCTCCACTATTTGTATAATATATATATTCATCTATTTTTTTATTATGTTTTTCTGCTGCATCTTTGTACTTATTATAAATATCATTACTTAACATATTTTCTACATCTACATATATATATAAATTATAGACTTTCATTTATGTATATTATTATCTAATTACTTTTAAATTTTTTCAATTTTTATTTTTTTAAAAATATATAAAGATATATATTGATATATTTATGTATTTTTATGTACAATAAATTATCTTATTTAAACTGTTATTTTATTACTAATTTATTTTTTGTTAATCTATCTATTTATTACAATTTGTTATTTTTTAAATATTTTTTTATTGGTAATTTGTCTTGTCTTCTTTTTGATGCTATTTCTTGTAAATTAGTTGTATTTTCTAGAATTCAGTTAACTTCTCAATCTTATAGATGGTTTTTTATACATTTTATTTTTAATTTTTTTATTTCTATTTTAACTTTTGATGATATCAAATATTGTATATTTAATTTATCTACCTGTTCTACTAATGAATGGTTCTCTGGTGATATTGTATATGCTTTAACTACTTCTTTACATTTATATCATACTATGTTTTTCAAATTAAATTATACTGATATTATTCATCATATATCTACTGCATTACTTTCTACTCCTTTAATTATTTTTTATCATCGATATCATACTGCTGTTGTTGCTATATTTTTTATGTCTGGTTTACCCGGTATGATTGATTATTTTTTACTTTGGTTAGTTAAAATGGGATATTTAAACTCTATTGTTGAAAAAAAAATTTATGTTATTATTTCTATTTATATTAGGTCTTCTGGTTGTGTCGCCTGTTCTACTTTACAACTTGGATTTTTGAATATATATAATCAATTATCATATATTGAACTATTCTCTGTTATTTGGATTACATTTATTACATATTTTAATGGATTATATTATATGCATGATACTGTCGCTAATTATTATTCAAAATATCATGATAAATTATTAGATAATATTTATTAAAAATTTAAGAACAATAATCTATTATGTTTATTCTATATAAAATTGATATGTTTTTTATAATATATCAATTGTATATCTTAACAAATATATAACAAAATTATATATTTGTTAAAAATGTCATACACTGATCTTCCTATCGAAATTCGTTTCTACATTTTTGAACAGCTTCATAATATTTATGATGACAATGCCAAAGTTATTCAAAGGTGTTGGATAAAATACACTAATATACAAAAAACCGCTATGAAATTGTGGTATGATTTTGAAAATGATGATCCAGACGCATGGGGATTAGCTGATTGGTATAATTATGAACCATCTTTGATTACTCCTACGACTTCCAAACTTTTAAAATTTACTTCAAAAATTATTTCTAAAAAAGGTATGTATTATAATTATAGACATTTTTTGAATTGGGTCTTTTATTCTATTAATACTAGTCTTTGTAATGAACAATACTCGTGTGGTTATCATGAGTCTATTATTTATAATGAAATTGATCAAAATTTGGATATAATTGCTACAAAATTGAATATTTCTATTGATGAAATCTCTCAACGCTTTCTTTGATTAAGAATTTAATGTTATTAATAATACACCTGATAAACTTAATATTATTCCTAATAAACTTTTATAATTTATTTCTTGATTAAAAAATAAGCAACTTCCTAACAATACCAATATTATATTTAAATTTACTATTGCAAATGTATATGATATATTTGGTGTTAATTTTATTGCTGTTTGTATTATTACTACATTTGATATTGATATTATTGAAAATACTGTAATAAATATTATTGATTTTTTATTTGTTAAAATATTTATTAAATCATTTTTTGAATAATTTTTTTTATTATATAATAACAATAACAATAATAATGATATTATACCCATAAATACAAATGAAAATAATAGTATTGTTATGTTGTCATAATTTGTATTTGATAAATATTTATATGCAACTATTCTAGATGATGTTGTTATTGCACCTAAAAATGATAATAATATCCATAAGTTCATTTTATATATATAGTTTATATTAAATTATATATATATAATTTGTGGTTATTTATTACAATTTGTTTTGGTTCGTGAAAATACGATATTGAAACTTCATAAAAATAGTTTTGACAATTAAATATTATATTCGATCTTTATAATATTTAATTAATATAGTAATGACAACTGATTTTGTTCAATATAGTGACAATGATAGTAATAAAAATAATGGACATAAATTAAAATTTTTATCTGATTATCAAAATGTAAATTATGCCGGTCAATTTATATCTGATATACAACATGATGAAATAAATATATTGGGTAAAGCTAGTAAAAAAACTAGTTCATTAGAAGATGATTTGATAAAATATACTGTGGGTGATAATAATATACTTTCTTTATTAGAACAAAACCAATTTACTGAATTTCAATATAATTCTAAAGATGAAATAGACGAGAAAAAAAAAACAGAACTTTTTGTTGTTGATGTTTTTAGTGGTAATTATCAAATAAAAGGATTTAATAATTTTTTTGATTGTACTAGTAATGAACACCCTCAAAATATAATAAATAAAATATCTAAACTCTATGGGGAAGGGGAAAACTTTCCTACATATATATTTAGTAAAAAAACCAATTGTGATCTATTATTAAATATTTATTTCAAATATATAGATACATCTT
>CEVF01004117.1_pt1 | contig 30213 bp, 25 predicted proteins | sample 356441 | NCBI WGS metagenome assembly CEVF01 (sample SAMEA2622765, study PRJEB7988) | marine metagenome | biome: marine biome (ENVO:00000447); feature: surface water layer (ENVO:00002042); material: "saline water (ENVO:00002010), including plankton (ENVO:xxxxxxxx)" | depth 5 m | reverse complement strand
GATCCCAACCAAATATCAGTCAACTATGCCTGTCTCGATCAAATGATCAGCCTCTCTCAAGATCAAATAGGCCTTATCGACGGAGCAGCTCACGATTAATTCTTAAGAGAGCTGCGTCGAAAGACACTTGGCAGTCCTAATTTTGTTCCCTTGAACAAAAGCCATTTGCGTCTAACCTGTCCCGAGGATCTTAGTGCACCGTGGTGATTATCCAAAACGATGGCTAGAATCCGTTCCCAATAGAGCGTTCATCTATTGGAGCTATAATTATTTGCGGGAGATTAGACTTGAAAAATGATCTAGAAACCTGCGCGGAAGAATATTCCGCGCTACTCGACCAAGCGTGCATGAACGTTGGCGCAGATCTGTTCGAGGATCAGATTGAAATATTTGATCTAGCCATGGCCAAGGCTCGTTTTTCTGCCGCGATGAGCCTTGCAAACCACTCGGGCGCAGATCATCAGGATCTTGCAACATACTTCCTTGCCTCCACTTTGCGGGAACTGGATCGACTGCTACTAGCGGACCCAAACATATACGGATTGTCTCAGTCTGGAATAACAGGAAAAGACGCCATTAACGAGGCGCTGAAACCTGAAAATGTAATAAAAATTGGAAAACAATACGCGAACGCTCCGCTGCCCGGCATCCACCTAGCCAGTGAGCATGAAATTATCAGAAAAACCTTCTCCGATTTCTCTGATAAGCATATCAAGCCGGTGGCACAGAAGATTCACAATGAAAACCTACTTGTGCCGAAAAGCCTTATTGAACCTTTAAAGGATCTGGGGACCTTCGGATTGAGCATCCCAGAGAAGTTTGGCGGTCTCAAGCCTGATGACCGAGAAGATCTCATTACAATGGTGATTGTCACTGAGGAGCTGAGCGCCGGCTCCCTTGGCGCCGCTGGAAGCCTTATCACCCGACCAGAAATAATAGCCAGGGCTCTATTGGAGGGAGGGACGGAACAGCAAAAAAACAAATGGTTAGGGAAAATTGCCTCTGGCGAAACCCTGTGTGCAGTCTCTGTCACAGAGGCCAATGCGGGTTCAGACGTCGCCTCGGTATCTCTATCCGCAGCCAAGACGGAGGGAGGCTATATTCTTAATGGCAGCAAGTTATGGTGCACCTTTGCTGGTGCGGCGAACGTGATACTCGTTCTGGCAAGGACCGATAAAACTGAAAAATCTCACAAGGGACTTTCTCTTTTCATGGTGGAGAAGCCTTCTTCCGAATCAGAGGAGTTTGAGTTCGCTCAGGATAGTGGTGGCCGGATGACAGGAAAAGCCATCAAAACACTTGGTTACCGAGGCATGCACTCATTCGAAATGTCTTATACCGATTTTTTTGTGCCCGAAGAGAACCTGATAGGTGGCGATACCGGGCTGAACCGAGGTTTTTATTACACGATGAAAGGATTCCTAAACGGGAGACTTCAGACCGCCGCAAGAGCATGCGGCCTCATGCGCTCGGCTTATGAAAGCACCAGAGCTTTTGCTACCGACCGCTCAATCTTTAACAAGACACTCGTTGACCACCCGCTTACCCTCCGCAAAATCGCGGACATGGCCGGTCTAATCTCAGCGAGCCGAACATATACTCTCGATGTGGCGAAAAAAATGGAACTAGGAGGTGGCGCACTGGATGCCAACCTCGTAAAACTATTCGCCTGTCAGTCAGCAGAGAAGGTAGCACGCGACGCGCTCCAGCTTCACGGAGGTATGGGATACGCCCAAGAAACCGAGGTGAGCCGTCATTTCGTCGACGCGAAGGTTTTGTCGATTTTTGAAGGCACAGAAGAAACACTAGCGGTCAGGGTTGTTGGGCGAGAAATGACAGCCAACTAGAGCCAGATGACCACATCCTAAAAAGATATGTTACAATATAACATTATCTAGTATAGTTCGGCTCCGACGGAACTATCCGTCGATACGTACATCAGTTTTTAACCGGAGGTATCTAGTGAATAGGCTAGTTGGTTTAGTTAGTTTCCTTTTTATCGGCACTTTCCTCGCCCGCTTCGCGTTGGCAGATGAGATCATTGAGGAGGTCATTGTTCAGTCTGCGATCGTGAAGAGCGAGGTATCTACTATTGCAGATCCACTTCACGTTATCAGCGAAGCAGAGCTCTCAAGCAATCCCTCGCAAAGTCTCGGTGAGACAATAGATAGTTTGCTAGGCGTTGCTTCCGCGGATTATGGGGCGGCCGTCGGGCAGCCGATCATTCGTGGTATGTCTGGGACACGCGTGAGAGTTCTGAATAACGGCATGGTTATCAGGGATGTCACCAGCTTAGGCGCCGACCACGTTAATGAGGTTGATTTTAACCACGCGCAGCAGGTTGAAATTATCAAGGGTCCCGCCTCCCTGCTCTATACGAACGGTGTAATAGGGGGAATTGTAAACGTCGTGGACGACACGATCGCCAGAACAGACGTAGAAGGCGTTGATATATCGCTAGGCCTAGAAACCCAATCAGTCAATGATGGAGACGCTCAAACTGCATCGATTGCCACAAACGTCGGTGGCTTTAACATCTTTGCAGCATATTCAGATAGCGACCTGGAGAACTATGATGTTCCAGATGGGGCTGTTATTCATGAGGAAGAGGAGCATCATGATGAGGACGAGCATGAAGGCGAAGAAGAACACCATGATGATGAGCACGAGGAAGAAAGCGGCTTCGTAAACAATTCGGATTTTGCGACCACGAAGAGTCGGTTCGGCATATCACGGACGGGAGACTGGGGCCACATAGGACTCTCGTACAGTGACAGTGAAAGTGTTTACGGTATCCCCTTCCATGGGGACGACCATGGTGGACATGGCGGTCACGACGATGACCACGGTGATGAACATGGCGAGGATCATGATGAAGACGAACACGGGGATGAGGAAGAGCATCATGACGAGGATGAACACGAGGAAGAAGGCCACGGCGGGCATAGCGAAGATGAGAGAATCTTCTCCACCACCGACTTCAGCATCCTAAACTTCCAAGGATCGCTTGCACTCGATGCCGGCATCTTCAAAGGCATAAATTACTTCTACCGGGATTCAGAATACACGCTCACAGAGCAGCATGCTGAGGAAGAGGGCCATGAAGAGGAAATGGGCGGACATGATGATCATGATGATCACGGGCATGAAGAAGGCCCAACGGTTTTCACTAATGACTCTACTGAGTTTGGTGCGACAATTGATCTGAGCATCGATGCCCTAAATCAAAAGGTAAGCTTTAATTCATCACAAGAGGATATCGCTATTATCGGAGCGGAAGCTTTCATGAGGCCTACCGAAAGAACACAAAACACTTTCGGTTACTTCGCAAGCAAGAGCTTTGAGGCATTCAATCTTGATGTCGGCATTCGTCACGACCTTTCAACAACAAAGGGTTCATTGGCTCACAGCGAAGAGGAGCATCACGATGAGGACGAGCATGAAGGCGAAGAAGAGCATCATGACGAAGAGGAACACGAAGAAGAGATTGAATATATTGACAGCGACGATAGCGCGACTAGCTTTGCTGTCAGCGTAAGCCGCGATATGAACGAAAACTTTTCCGTTAATCTTGGCTTCGCAAGCGTTGGACGAACACCTGCTGCTACTGAAATGCTTATGAATGGTCCGCACCTGGCGACCCGCCGTTTCGAGAAGGGGAATCCTAACCTGAAAGCAGAACGCTCGAACAATCTCGACTTTACTCTTAATTTCCAAAATCAAGGCTATTTTGGGGAGCTGACCCTATTCTCCAATAGTGTTTCCGATTACATCTATCTCATGGACGAGACAGAAGAGGAGCACGAAGAGCATGAGGACGAGCATGATGATCATGGCGGCCTTATCCTCGCTGAATTCCTTCAGCAAGACGCTGACTTCACAGGATATGAATTGGAGATCGGTAAAACTTTTGATCTCTCTCGAGGCAACCTGACATTGTCTTATGGAAGAGACTCTGTCACCGCCGAGTTCTCGAACGGAGGCAATGTACCCAGGATCATACCTGCCAGAAATATCTACGCTATCTCGTATCTAGAAGACACTCTCGCTGTTCGACTATCTTTGAAAGATGTCGGAAAACAGAGTGACACCGCTATTGGTGAGACGGCAACAGAGGGATACCAAATGTTGAACCTTAGAGCCAATAAATCGATCCAATTCGATTCCGGACTAGTTCTGAACTTGACCGCCTTTGGTAATAACCTAATGGACGAGGTTGCTAGGAATCACAGTTCGTTCGTCAAAAACGAAGTACCTCTTCCAGGTCGAAACCTTGGTGTGAAATTCAGTATCGACATCTAGTCGCCTATAGAAACATGCTGCTATGCTCCCCCATAGCAGCTGTTAACGGGGTGACCGGTGAAAAAAACTAGGTTCTTCTTTTCACTAGTCACCCTCCTCCTTTTAGTCGGGTGCGTCACTGTTAAAGAGGTGTACGGACCGGACGGTCGCAGGGCGTACACCCTAAACTGTTCAGACGACCGAAGTGCCACCTGGGATCATTGTTACGAAAAGGCAGGAGAAATCTGTCGAGAAAACGGGTACACGATCCTCGAGAAAAATATCGATCAATCCGCTTCTGGATCAGCCGGCACCTCGGATGAAGAAGTCTTCGGACGATACGACTCTCAAAACAACCGAGTCCTCATGATCCAGTGTAACTAGTGCCTCAACCAAAGATACCGATCCAAGTTTATCTCATTGAGATTCTGACGGGGCCTAGCATCTGTGTTTCGAGTGCTGTCTTTCGTCTGAGGGAAACGGTGGTATTCTCCAGGCTAATCCTGGGATCTGCCCAATATTGAGTGGTATCAGAGAGAGACAACCTCATGTCGCCACCAAATTCTGAGTGAGATGCGAAACCTCGTATCTCCCTCATCGGGATAATGCCCCTAACACCTCCACCGTCGCCACGCACGAACAGGTACACCGTACCATTCGGCAACTTTTTCAACTGCTCGGACACTTGAACCGGGGACATTGAGCCCTCTCTACCTGATTCTTTAAGGTGCTTTTCAAGGCTCGAACTCACACCCCTCAGATTCAATCTGACCGGATCGGAATCAACGCCAACGAGTCGATTACCATCCGTTTTGACGGAGACCAGAATACCGTCTCGGGGAGCGATATCCCCATCAGCCAAAATGACTGTTGGAAAGAGCGCCATAACAATCGGTATTAAAAACTTGCTTATGATCTTCATTGAAAGAAATCCCAGTTGATTGAGAACTGGGAGCCTAGTCCCGAATCCTCGTAAAAATAGTAAATTTCGGCCGACTTCGCGGCAAGAAGCTGTGATCTTGAGGCGTAATCGGGAGAGTAGGTCCAACCATCAGCAAGACGAATGGAAAGCGTGCTATGACAGTATGTAATTCCCACCTCACTCCATGAGGTATTGTTCTCTGCACAAATCCAACCTCCCCCGGGAGATGAAAACGCCCCGAGATAAACGTCTCCATATACATCTAACTCATCGGGAACCGATATTACTGGGGTGGCATTTAGCTCCCTTACCCGATAGGCAACAGTTGAAAACGTACCCGCCACTCCTTTGGGAATTTTTATGCGTTCGACGTAAGTGTTTCCGTTCTCGTCCTCCAAATCGCTTCCTGCCAACCAGGTTGCTGCCACGCTATCCCAGTCATCAATCCGAGTTCCATCAATGTACCAATCGATGGCAAAGAGTTCGGCAGGCAATTGCATTGTGTGTCCGACTAATAGATCACCGGCGTCACTAATCTCAGCATTAATTGAGTTAATGCCCTGCTCTTGCAAGACTGCAAGAAAAAACGCTTCCGCTGCTACTTTATCGAATTGTGTATGGTCGTATTGAGTCCGATTATTATCGTAGGCCAAGCTTTCAGTGTAGGAGCTATATTCCTGATTCATAATGGAATTATAGGTGCTCCTAAAACATTCTTTATCATGATAGTAGCAACCGCTCCAATAACCCACAGCGCTGTTGCTCTTGTCATCCGTAGTATCAACTCCATTGATCGATTCTAGATCCTGATAGTGATGCTTCCATTTAACGTTATACGCATCGTCCTCGAGCGTTATGTCCACGCTAAAAAAATCTAGCGTTTCAATACCGCTCGTCATATCAACCAGCTTGTTACCGTCGTCGTCCTCTAACCGGAAATCATCAGTGTAGTGATCACCCAGTATCTGAAACGCGTGCCCAAACTCATGCTTCAATGTCTTAAGCATCGCATTAGGACCATCAAAACTTCCATTTGTTGCCCCCAATAAGGGCTGTACATTCACATTGCCACGGTTCACTCCTCGGCCGTCAAGGCTTGTAATAATCGAGATAGAATCCGTATTCACGCTAGATAATATTGTTAGATTCGACACGAATTCGGTCGCTGAATCGGCCGCTTTCTCAGCGCAATAGACTTCGGGATCATCCTCCGCACACCCTTTTTCGACCACTAATCCGGACTCCACTCCAGTCGGGAAATCAACAACATAGACATTAAAGAGAGAATCAATAAGAGCCTGGCGCCTATTATCTGCATCGGAGAGAAACTCGCCCACATAGAAGAGCAAACCACCATAAGCTGCGTCTCGCACATCCCCTTCGCTAATACCATCGAGAATAACGACGTAATTAAAGCCCCGATTGGTATCCGCAATATTTCCAAGCAACTGATTAACCCTCGGCCCATCAGATGATTCAGCTAGAGTTTTAGCAATCCACAAAGAGATCACACCAGTCGCTTCAGCCTCACCATCTGAAACAGAAAATTGAATCGTCTTAGACCCGGAAACAAATGAATCATCGATCGCAAGATCAAGCGCCTCACCTGAGTCGGTTACGGGAACACTCACGCCACCTATTGTCGCTGAATAACTCAATTCAGATGCGGAGTTATCTGGATCCGTCGCAGTATAGGGAAAGGAAAGAGTACTCCCTGATACGATCACCGGGAGTTCGGAACTTACGTATAAAAGTGGAAAACTCACACTCAGACTCGGCGCATCATTCACACTCGAAATCGATATGTTGACTTGAGAGGTCGCGCTTTGATTTTCGGCCTCCGCTGTGATCTCCAAAGTATCAGTGCCGGAGAAATCCGCATTTGGCGTGTAGGTTGCCATGCCAGTGTCTATAACCACCGAACCATTTTCGGGCTCTTTAGAAACGCTGTAGGTCAGATCAGATATAGGCTGTCGGTTTGTTGTTGCCAACGCTATATTGAACTCCTTCGTTTCATCTTCGCTCATCTCAATATCTTGATTAGCAAAGCTAATGCTGAGCTCAGGTAAGACTGACAAGTTCGCGGTTTTTTCTACAGTAGAAGATGAATTTGCGCAGGATAAAGTAAAGGAGAAGTCGCCTGATGTATCCGTGGGCACGGTCTCAGTGCCGCTACTCGATTTAGTACCCGACCAATCTCCAGAAGCGGTACAAGTTCCACCTCCGGAACTACTCCAAGATAGCTCTACCGTATCATTAAGATAAGTCTCTGCAGTGCTGACGCTGAGACTAACGCTTACTGACTGTACAGGAGAAGGCGAGCTTCCTGAGCCACCTCCCCCACCACCACCGCAGGCTGCCAAAACCAAGGGTGCAACCAACACTACCAGCAAAAATTTTCTCAATGTGAATTCCCCAAAACTTAATCGTGACGCCTCGATGCCTGAGCTTTACAATTTTTCTGCACAGAGGGAGAACATCATGAGAATACTCTTACTACTTATTTTTGCTAGCGCATCCATTGCGCATTCAATCGAGATCTCGACCCCCCAAGGAAAACTCCTAGGGATGCTTTCTGATAGGTCCACTAAGGTTGCGGTATTCAAGCATATTCCTTTCGCTAAGCCTCCCGTAGGCGCCAGACGTTGGACTTACGCTGAACCCGCAGACGGCTGGACGGGTGTGCGGGACGCTACCCGATTTGGACCGGCCTGTATGCAAAAAGGCTATCCGGAGGGTTCGTTCTTTTCCCGACCATCTGACCCGACTAGTGAGGACTGCCTACATCTCAATGTGTGGTCTTCAATGCCCTCGAAAGAAAAATTGCCTGTAATGGTATGGATACATGGAGGCGCTCTAACGAGAGGAACCGGAGTAGGAACCGTTTATGATGGGACAGAGCTCGCCAAAAAAGGAGTCGTTCTAGTCACGATAAATTACAGATTGGGGGTTTTCGGATATCTCGCCCACCCGGAACTATCGAAAGAATCCAATTCATCCGGAAATTACGGCACATCCGACCAAATCGAGGCGTTGCGCTGGGTAAAAGCGAATATTTCAGCGTTCGGAGGTGATCCAGAGAATGTGACCATTTTCGGCGAATCGGCTGGCTCATGGAGTGTGAACCACCTAGTCGCATCGCCAAAAGCAGCAGGGCTGTTTCATCGGGCGATAGGCCAGAGCGGAGGCAGCTTTAGAAAACTACCTGAGCTAACACGAGGGGAACGACCTGCAGAAACTAGAGGCATGAGTTTTCAAAAAATATTGAAAGCAAGCTCCATCGACGAAATGCGAGATATTGACGCGTCAGAAATTCTCGCAGCGGATGATGGAAGATCCTACAGAGGCATTGTGGATGGTCAGTTTATCCCTGACCAAATATATCGGCTCTTCGAGCAAGGACAATTTAATCGTGTGCCACTAATGCTGGGATATAACGCAGAAGAAGGCACTACACTCGGAGCTCTTCGAATGTTACCCAACAATGAAAAGGCATATGTTGCTGGAATAAAGCAACGATTCGATAAAAATGCAGAAAGGTTCCTGGAACTTTACCCAAAAGATAAAGTAAGGGATTCCTTTCTCAAACTATCCTCAGATTCGGGATTTGGCTGGAATATGCATTACTGGGCTACACAATCGGCCAAACACAATGTGAACGCTTTCATGTACTACTTCACTCACAGGCCACTTGGAGATGAATTAGCCGCCTACCATGCAGCGGAAATTGTGTTTGCTTTCAACAATGTTCGGCACGCTCAAATGTTTGATAATCCAATTAACAGAAAACTCGCTGAGGAGATTTCCGACTATTGGGTTCAATTTGCCTCAACCGGTGACCCAAGTCTGGAGGGCTCTGTGATTTGGCCAACATATGCACGGAAAGGGAAAGCATATGTGGAATTGGGTACAAACGGAGCGGCGACAGGTGTTGGCCTTATGGATCAAAAGTTTGAACTCTTCGAGAGTATTTACTCAAAGGAACGCTAATACAGCCCAGTTTTTAAGAAATTTAGACCCTTTAAAGATTACTTCGCCTCGCTTTCGCGTCAGCCCAGCGGTTGCACGCCATCCAGACATTCTGGGACCCCAGGAGAAGGCGCTCGTCGTCGTGGCTTTTGTAACAGGCCAGCGTAGATTCTCTAACCTCCTGAGCAATGAAGGAGTTAAAGGAACCAGAGTTGTCGAACGCGCAGCCTGATAAGAGAAAGGCCGTGGAGAGTGTACTCGCTTTGAAAATATTCATGTAGCATCCTAATTACTTCGATTAGGGCTCTTCCAAGTGTTACCAGAGTACACATTAGATTGTCTTAATTTGATGAAAAAACCAAAACGCAGTCGATTTAGGCCGAAACGAATTCCATAGATTAATATTGCAAAAGATTTATCGAGGCCGGTATGTTTATTGCTTTCATTGCGTAAGAATCCAACCAATTGTCGAGATGTCGACTTCGCAAATGAGGATAAATCAAATATGACAAAGAAAAATAGCGGGTCGGGAAGAAGAGAAGCGCCACGCCTAAGCGTGAAAGAGCGAAGATCGAAAGGATTGGCCCATCAGGACGTTGCCAAACCCAACACTTCAAAACAAAACAATGAGCAGCGTACTTTTGCACCTAGCTTCTTAGAAGGCTCGGTGGCCGATCAAACACTCGAAGCACAAGCGTTACAAACATACGAGCTAGGAAACCCTGAGGTAGATCACTTTGCGAACGAAATTCCAACAAAGGCGGTTGAGCACATTACCAACGAAATGTTTTCACTCAATAATCAGCTGATCGGCGCCCAGAGGGCGATCAACGACAAAATCATTTTATTCTGTGCCCCCCTCCTCGCAATCAATGCATGGATTGGCATTTGGGTATGGATCTAAGTGACCAAAAGCTCACCCGTGAAAAACACCAATACCGATAAAGCACATCGATTTTTCTAAAAAAGAATTCATTTAGACCAACTCTTCATTTTCCAAGAGAAAGACCAAACTCCTGTGCTAATGTACGAACTGGGGGAGCTTGGAATTCGGGCATGAAACAATTTTTCCTGATGGCAATCACGCTGCTGATCAGCAAGGTTAGTTTCGCAACTAGCGCGGTTAATTATAACGAAAGACTCAAAGAGGCCTTGCCAGGGTTTGAAATGCCCTCACAGTGGCTACAAACACATCCTGCTTTCCGCGTTATCGGTAATTTGTACGGGGTTGGCGGAGTGGATCTCGCTTCTTACTTAATCACCTCTGATGATGGCCATATACTCATCAATACAGGCATCGAGGGCTCACTAAAAGATATCGAGAAAAATATCGCTACTCTGGGCTTTGATATAGCAGACGTTAAAATCTTACTGTCAATGCAATCTCACTTTGACCATACAGCAGACCTGGCACTTATTAGAGAGATCACTGGGGCGAAAATGTATGCGACCAAAGAGGATGCTCGCGTTCTGCAAGACGGCGGGTTGAGTGATCCTCACTTTGGTGGCCTAGAAACTTTCCGACCAGTAACAGTGGATAAAATCGTCGAAGATGGAGAAATTATCGAATTAGGTGAAGTAAGACTAAAAGTCTACTACCACCCTGGTCATACAGAGGGCAGCTCGAGTTATGGAATGAACGTGGTCGAAAATGGCAAAACGTACAACGTATTAATCTCGAACATGGGAACAATCAATCCTGGGAAAAAGTTGCTTGTCGACCCAACCTATCCCGGTGTTTCCGAAGATTTTGCCCGTACATATAGGTCACAAAAGCAAATCGGAGCAGATATCTGGGTCGCTGCGCACAAGAGCCAGTACGGTTTTTACTTCAAATACAAAGCATCTCAGCCCTATAGCCCAGAGACTTTTTTTGATCCAAAAGGTTTCCTAGAAGCTGTCGAGAAATTAGAGGCCGCTTACACCAGACAACTCCAACAAGAGTCAGCCGAGCTCGATGGAAAAAATAAATTACCGAACCGGAGAGAGAACTAATGAACCAAATACTCAAAAGTGCGTCAGCATATATATTGACGGGCCTCACGCTCCTGGGATGCGGCCAAACATCCGATCCAAATAAATACGAAGCCGAAATCCGATGGACGAGCTACGGTATCCCCCATGTTAAGTCGGACAACTGGGGTGGGCTAGGATATGGCTTTGCCTATGCAACGGCAGAGGATGCGGTTTGCGTGATCGCGAAAGACTTAATCATGGTCAACGGCGAACTTTCACTCTTTTTTGGGCCAGAAAACGGAAACCTTGAAAGCGATATTTTTCATAAAGGGGTTTTAACCGACCAAAAAGTTGAGGCATATTCGAAAGCTCAAAGTTCTCGCTCAAACCAAATGAATTCAGGTTATGTTGCTGGCTACAATAGGTATCTAGCAGATAACAAGGACTCGTTGCCAGCCAGTTGTCGCGGTCAGAATTGGGTAAAACCGATTACTGATTCGGATCTGGCCAGGCTTGCAATAGGCGTGGGTGTTCGGTATGGCTTGGGTCGTTTCCAGAGGCAAATCGCCCAAGCGGCGCCTCAGCAAGAACAAGCAGAGCTTGCCAGTACATCCTGGGATTTACCTGCTGGCATCGGCAGCAACGCTATCGCTGTAGGCAAGGATCTGAGCGAATCTGGGCGAGGGATTCTGTTTGGCAACCCGCACTACCCGTGGCACGGATCTTCCAGATTCCACATGATTCATACCACGATCCCGGGCGAGCTTGATGTCATGGGGACCAGCCTGTTAACAACCAACCGGGTAGCGATAGGATTTAACAAAGACATCGCCTGGACCCACACGGTCTCGACCGCACTGAGATTTACGCTATATCAGCTCACTCTTAATCCAGAGAATTCTCTGGAGTACCTGTACGACGGGGCCTATCGACCGATTCGAGAACAAAACGTCGTTGTTAATCGAAAAAATGAGGATGGGGAACTTATTGAGGAGGTCCATTCCATCTATTTGACCCACTACGGTCCCATCGTGCAAACAGATCAACTAGTCTGGAATCAAACCACCGCTTTTGCGTTAAGAGATGCTGTAATCGACAACTATCTCACGGCGGATACCTATGACGCGCTAAACAAAGCCTCTTCAACCCAGGAAGTCGAAGCCGCAATAAGTAAACAGGGCGTTTATTGGACCAATACTATTGCATCCGATCGCCACGGGAATGCTTTTTATGCTGATATCAGCGGAACACCCAATGTTGACGAGGCATTACTTGAGGCTTGCCAGGTCAAAGCACCGGGCCTTCCCGATCGTTTGATTGTACTTAAAGGCAATACATCTGACTGCGAATGGCGAGAGGACTCGAGCAGCGCTGTTCCTGGAACTCTTCCTGCAGAAAAGATGCCTCGAATCACCAGAGACGACTACGTCTCGAATTCGAATGACAGTTATTGGCTATCAAACCCCGAAGAGCCACTAGAGGGTTATTCACCCATCATTGGCTCAGAAAAAACCGCGCGAAGCCTGCGCACAAGAGCTGGATTGACTCTCATACAGGAAAGGATTGATTCAGGAGAAAAACTATCACCGGACCACGTGAAGGAGATGCTCTACAGTCATCGTAACTTTGGCGCAGAATTGCTGCTCGACGATCTTCTCTCTTTTTGCAAAGGCCGACCAGAACTTGAAGCGTCATGCATCGCGTTATCGGATTGGGATCGAACGATGGATATTGATTCTAGAGGTGGACACCTCTGGAGAGAGTTCTGGGATGAGGCTCGCAAGATAGAAAGTCTTTACACCGTCCCATTTTCTCTGGAAAAACCGGTGGAGACACCGAACGGCCTTAATACAGAAGATCCGACCGTAGCGACTGGAATTGAATCTGCATTGCTCAACGCCCAGAAGAAACTCGAGGATGCGGAGATCGCCTTAGACGCAAAACTAGGTGATATCCAATACGCGATCAGAAACGATAAAAAAATAGGGATCCCAGGGGGCGAGGGCTGGGCCGGCATGTTCAGCATGATCGTCACCCGACTTCAAGGTAAAGCAGGATATACGCCGATCATCCACGGAAACAGCTTCGTCCAAGTGGTTAGCTGGAATGAAGAAGGCGATATTCTTCCAGAAGCGATTCTAACTTATTCCCAGTCTCCGGAACCGGACTCGAAGCACTACAGCGATTTGACCGAGCTTTATTCTAACGAACAATGGATAAGGCTCCCCTTTACCGACGAGGAGATAAATGCCGATCCCAATCTTCGAGTCCTCACTCTAAGGGAATGACAGGTTGACAGCGGAGAGCTTTCTTTAAGAACGCGTGCTTCGTCTCAGAGGATGAAGTGCGCCATCCTCGCCTATCAAGTAGTCTGGGATCTGTACTTCATAGTTACCCAAGGAAGGCTTTTCTTCTGTCTCTACTCGAGTTCCACTCACCATGCCGAGCGTCCCGTAGGTCCGTAATCCGAGTCTCCGCTTTAACTTGGAACTAGCTTGGTCTAGCACCTCTTGGAGGCACGAAATACCCCAATTCTCTTGTTGTCGCATCCACGGCAAACAACAGAACGCGCCTAACCTTCGTCTCGGATGTCCTTCAATATTGATTCCAGTTCCATGCCATATCCGCCCATCAAAAGCGAAAACACTTCCTGCAGGCGCTTCAACTTCTTTGATAAATTCTCGTGGCGGCGGAGTTACTCGGTACTCTTCCGACCATCGGTGACTACCTGGCACAACATGTGTACCGCCACGAGCTGCTGTAAAATCATCTAGCAAGTAAAAGACATTACATGCTGCAGGAAAGTCTGCTGTAGCGGGAACTTGGCCCTGGTCTCTGTGAAGAGGTTGCGGAACCAAAGAAGGTTTACGAAATAAAGAACCGGTGAGGCTGGATAACAGAAAGTTTGGTCCCAGCATAAATCCGGCGAGTTCCTCCGTCTCCTGCCTTTCAACTAGGTCTAAAAAATGTTGCCCCTTATTCACCAGATTGGACAGAGACTGCATCGGTAACTCATTATCAACTGGAGATAAATCACCAAGCGCTCTCTCCGCCTCGGCTTGTCGGTCCAGCTTGTCAGATAGCACCTCCACCTCTTCGGGGGACAGCACGTCAGTGACCACAGTCATACCAAATTCACTTAATTGGCTTTTCGCAACCTCCAAATCTGTTGTGTGCTCTGGCACCTTTAACACTTTTGGATAATCTAGGACCGAGCTCGCGCTATATTTCGTTTGCTTGTGACTAATAATTTCGCTCATCTCCCCTCCTTGCTTCAGCTTGCACTAGCCCTGGAATGTTGGACCCACCCAATATTTTTGTCTACTCACTTTCATTCCCCCAAAGACTCGGACAAAACAAAGCCCTCTTAAGCTGATCAAGAGTAAACCAATACTACTAGGAGGTATCTTTACATTCCGAATTCGTGTCAAATTCAGGAAGTGTTGGTTTACTGAAAACTTTTTCCTGACTGGGGAGCTGAAAATGAACAAAAAATTCGGTTTTCAAATAGTATTGATTGTCGGGGTGATTTTTAGCGCCATGGGCTGCGCGAACAACAACCCACCTGTGAACGAAGACGGGTTAAATCGTGAGTTAACGGTGGGTTTGGTCCAACGCGAAATCAAAGAGGGCAGCCCAGCTGAGGAGGTAATCCGGACTTTGGGTAGCCCCAATATAGTCAAAACTGGCGCGGATGGGCTCGAAGTTTGGGTCTACGACCGATTTTCGAGCGAACGAGTCCGACGCTCCTTCGCTGCGTCTCTGTTAGGCATATCTGACTCAAGCTTAGGTCTTTTCCAAGGCTCTAGTAACAAAGAGCAAAGCTCTATGGCCAGTTTGACCGTCATTCTAAACTTCGACAAGAACTCAAACGTTTCAGCTGTCGCCTACCATCGAAGCAAGTTTTAGCTGTTGTCAGATCAATGAATAACAAGTTCCTCACAATCTCAATTACTGCCCTCATCTTGCTCGGCTGTGCATCGGGATCGCCAAAATACTCAGACGTTGAACTAAGAGAGATGCAAACCAGGGATTTCTCAACTAATAACAAAGTCGAGGTCTATAAATCAGTTGTCAATGCTTTACAGGACGAGGGGTTTCAACTGCAGCTATCCGATTCAGCAGCTGGTGTTTTAACCGCACAGTCGTCCGAAATAACTCCTAATAAGGGGAAAATCGCCCGCGCAACGGTTCTCACTGTTTTGACCAACGGACTTTGGGCTTTAACCCTGCCTGGGGCCGAATTCGGTATTACGAACACAATTTCTGTTAGCGGAAATGTCACGTCTATCGACAAACAAACACGAGTAAGACTCAATTTCGTTCATGAGCAACGAAACAAAGAGAATCGTTTGGTCAAATCAGACGCTATCGTTGATCCCAAATTTTATAGAGAGGTTTTTATCAAAATCGAGAAATCATTATTTCTCGAACAAAACCTTTGACCGGTTCAAAACTCAGGGCTTAATAACTTCTTCAGCGATCGCCGTCAGTCGTTCAACTGGATCCCCCTGCCCCATCATAGGAATCACAACTCGACCAACGCCCACCGCCTCTAGCTCACCAAGAAACTCTTCGCCACCCGTGCCCGGCCACATGCAGGTAATTTCAATTTCAGATAGATCACGACCAATTGCGTCACACTCTTCCCTCAGATGAGTCATGTGTTCCTTAAGCTCACCTGGTTCCCCGGTCGGTGCAAACCAACCATTGCCCAGCTGAGCTGTACGTTTGAAAATTTTTCCTTTGACGCCGCCCATAACCACTGGGAAAGGATTCTGAATCGGCAATGGGTAACTTTTGAAATTCTTCCATGAGATAAATTCACTCTCATGCTCTACGACTTCACCAGACCAAATCTTCCGCATCCCTGCCACATAATCATCAAAACGTGCGCCTCGATGCTCAAAGGGAACACCTAGGGCTTCAAATTCTTCCCGCAACCAGCCGATACCAACACCCAACATAAACCGACCATTAGAAATAAAGTCCAAACTGGCTGCCTGTTTGGCCATATATATGGGGTTTACTTGAGAGAGAATATTGACGCCAGTTGCCAGACGGATCGTTTTTGTAGACGCGGCGACAGCCGACAGCGCAATTAACGGATCAACGAAATTTGTCTCAGGAGCAGCGCCCATATTGCCTGATTTGTTGTATGGATATTTAGATTCGTAATCAATTGGAATAACGACATGCTCAAAGGTCCATACAGATTCATATCCAAGTGACTCTACCAGTTGCACCATCTGAACCATCTGATCAGCAGATTGCACGCCAATATTTACCGGAATAACCCCTATCTTCATAACCCCTCCATACAGTTTCATGTTTGTTCGCCATCTTATTATTTCATTAATGGCCCCAACACAAATTATCGATCAAATATTTGTAACTAATATATTTAAATAACCTAATATTCCCCTAAAATGGCCCTAGCTCCTGCTTAGCCCGGGTGGTGGAATTGGTAGACACAAGGGACTTAAAATCCCTCGGCAGTAATGCCGTGCGAGTTCAAGTCTCGCTCCGGGCACCAATAAGAATAGATTCGAGCATCAGTTCGACCCTTACTTTCTAATAGAAAGCCAGATATCGCCTCATGGCGAGGAAGGACTTCTTTATCAGAAAATATGTGATCGGCACACTTGTAGAACTGCGAGTCATCCTGAATGCTATCGCCAGGGCATCACAGCTAGTACTTGGGCCTGCCGCAGAGAGCTTGCCTTCTAAGCCTACGATACACTTCAGAGTCTGCTTGGGCGTGAGCTCAGAACGCCCACTTATCTAAAACCCATGCGGCCCGATGCTCCGATACTAGGGGAGCTTACAGCCATCTTTTGCAATTTTTGGATCGCTATAGTAAGTCTTGCCTATAAGATTAATCTTCAAGATAACCGTTTATCCTTAGAGCCTCCAAAATACCGACTAGTATCAAATCTGTAACAACATGATCAAACAAACTTTCACGATCAAATAAATGGGAGAAGCCTCCGGTCGCAAGCTTCAGGGGCGATCCGTCTGTAAACACCTCTTTCGAAATTTTTGTCGTGATCTCCTTGATCATACCCACATTGCTCCAATACAACCCTCTTTGAATACTCTCGATAGTTGTTTTACCCATCACCTCTTTTGCCGGTTTAATCTCCACTGAAGGCAGCTTAGAAGTTTTAGATTCGAGAGCCTCCATGGACAACCTGATCCCAGGCATAATATTCCCACCAAGAAAAACTCGATCCTTTGAAATAGCGCAGACTGTAGTCGCAGTACCAAAGTCAACCAAAATAAGATCTCTGTCAGGAAACATCTTAACGGCTCCAATCGCATCCGCGATCCGGTCACTGCCGACCTCTTTTGGATCCTTATAATCGATTTTTAAGCCTGTTTTTATCCCAGGTTGGAGAAGCATGGGCTCTATATCGAAATATTTCTGGCAGCAAGCCCGTAGCGCATAATTAAGCTCGGGCACCACCGACGATATTCCGATAGTTCTGATCGAATCCGGATTCACTCCATTCTCTCGAAGAGCGCCTCTGAGAAATACACCAAACTCGTCTGAAGAAATCTGAGCCTTCGATGCATACCTAACCTGAACCTTGAGCTCTTCTCGGTCAAAAACGCCACAGAAGATCTGACTGTTACCAATATCCAACGCTAAGATCATTTCAGACTCTCCATTTGGACATTGTCGATCAGACGGACGGGGTGAGTATAGCCAGGCGCGTGGACAGCTGCGAAACGCCTATCTCCGCGCAACTGAACATAGTCTACAGAGAAGCCCTCTGCTTCCAGGGCATCCCTGACTGACTCGTCCGTCTCGTTCCTAGATAGGATTTTATTCAGCTTCTTTGCCAATTCTCTTCCTTCTGCACTCAGTAATTTATTTCTTGAAGACAGCGCCAAGCCATCCAGATCTCTCACCGTCTCTACCCCAACTATTTCGATCGGAATAAAAAACGCCTCACACATTCCTTTTACCAACTCGAACTGTTGGTAGTCCTTCAAACCAAAATAGGCTCGTGTTGGCACCACTAAATTCAACAACTTCATCACTACGGTTAACACGCCGGTAAAATGCCCTGGTCGGTCTACACCGCATAGCTCTTCACTGAGTAAGCGCTCATTTATTTGATAACGGAAATCATCTGCATATAACTCCGTATATGAGGGGAGGAATACGAGTTCTGCACCTTGCTGCTTAGCCAATTCAATATCTCCATCATGATCCTCTGGATAGGACTCCAAGTCCTTTTTATTACTAAACTGGGTGGGGTTGACGAAGATGCTGACAAGCGAGACGTCATTATTCTTCGCACTTTGCTGAATTAGCTCGCCATGTCCCTCATGCAATGCACCCATCGTAGGCACAAAACCGATGGATTTTTTTTGATCCAAAAGAGAGCGAAAAGCCCTAAGTTCCCCAACCGATCGTAAGATTCTCATCGATAAGATTCTTCACAACTGGGAAATGCTGAAGACTTCACATCTTCGTTGAAAGTCGAGATAGCATCCCCGAGCAATTTTTCACCAGATAAATAGTGTCTGAGAAACCTTGGTTTAAAGTTATTTTGCATCCCTAAAAGGTCTTGTAGAACTAAGACCTGGCCATCTGTGTGAGGGCCGGCACCAATTCCAATAGTTGGAATGCTTAACTCCTTGGTTATTTGATCCGCTAACTTTTGCGGAACGCACTCAAGAACAAGAGCAAAACAGCCTGCCCTCTCAAGCGCGAGAGCGCTTTTCCTTATTTTTTCTGCAGAGCATTCTGTTTTCCCCTGAACCTTGTGCCCACCAAAAGCTTCAACTGATTGGGGAGTGAGTCCCAGATGACCCATTACAGGCACTCCTGACTCGACGACATGCTCGATCACTTCCAAATGCCCTTCAGCTCCCTCGATCTTAATCGCATTGCACCCTGCTTGCATGAGCCTACAAACGTTGTCCAAAACCAAATCTCGCGAGTACCTAGCTTTCAGAAATGGAAGATCTCCAACCACAAACTTTTTAGGGGCTCCTCTTCGGACCGCGGCAGAATGCATCTCCATCAGCTCGATCGTGGCGTAAATAGTACTGGGGAAACCATGCATAACCATGGCCAGGCTGTCCCCTACTAAAAGCATATCGATATTTGTTTTTTCTAAGAGCTCTGCCGACCAAAAGTCGTAACAGGTCACCATCGAAATTTTCTCTTTCCTAGCTTTCATCGCTGGAAAATCAAGAATGTTCATGCGTTCCCCCCTATTGATGCAGGGAAGCCCGATACCGAAGAATCATCGATCAACGCGGACATACTGGCTTACCCTGGTACCCGTCTTACGATCGAGTCCTAAACCTTGTATCTTAGATATCTACACAGATTGCTTTGCGAACCCATCTGATAAGAGAGCAAATCCTACTCCAGAGCCAGTTTTTGGCAATAATTATTTAACTTATAGTTCAACCCCATGACCGCGTTCCAAAGATTGAAAGAAAATTTGTCACTGTGAAACTAGGAGACTGTGCACTGCTCTTTAGCCCAATATCACCGACGCCTACTTGCGTTTTGACGAACCAAAGTTGATATTGAGAGCTTATAAAACCCGAGGCGATGGAGCGAAAGCATTGTCAACTGTCATGAAAAAAGCTCTATATCTACTCACATTACCCTTCCTGTTCTCCTCAGCTGTATCAACCAGTCAGACCATTTCAATCAATCGGGTCGGAGACGGTCCGATCATTTATCCCGAACTAGATAGCAGCATTGGTAATAACATACAGGGCCCCTCTGCCATCCGGGTACCAGATTGGGTGGAAAACCCGCTCGGGAACTATTACCTCTACTTTGCTGACCATAAAGGCAGTTATATAAGACTCGCTTACGCAAATCAGATTGAGGGGCCCTACAAAATACATAAACCCGGCGCTCTTAGGATCGAAGACTCTTTCTTCCTCACGAAACCCCCTCTCGTGAGCGAGGAACAAGCAAAACAGATACGTGATTATGCGAAAAGAAATAAAATCAAATTCGCGCACGATATAGTCAAAGAAGTGACCGCACCGCACATTGCTTCCCCCGATGTCTTAGTTGATGAAGAAAACAAAAGGATCGTAATGTTCTTTCATGGGTTAGAAGATGTTGGAATGCAAATCACTCGCGCAGCTGTATCAAAAGATGGTGTCAACTTTATTACCAAGGCAGAAAAACTTGGGCGGACCTACTGGCGCAGTTTCAAATGGAACAAGAGTTTTTACGCGCTAGCCATGCCAGGACAATTCTATCGTTCAGAATCGTTACTTTCAGGCTACGAGGAAGGGCCACTACTATTCAACCCCGACATGCGACACAACGCGGTAATGCTACGCGATGATCAGCTCTTCATATTCTGGACAGAGGTCGGTGAAAATCCGGAATCAATCAAATTAAGTAGGATCAATCTCTCCGAAAATTGGGAAGATTGGCGTCAAATTGATCAAGGTGTGGTTCTAAAACCTGAGAGAGACTACGAGGGAGCAGATCAGCCTCTCATTCCCTCCATACGAAGCACTGCTTATGGAAAAGTAAATCAATTAAGGGACCCCGCAATCTTGCAAGACGGCGAAAACACTTGGCTCTTCTACGCTGTCGCGGGTGAGTCAGGCATAGGCCTGGGAAAAGTCAACTTCTAATTGAAGAGCTCTTTGGACGTCTTTCGATTCAAAATATCAACCCTTCTTTAGTTTGACAGGTTGCAAATAAGTCAGCCTTCTCCACAACCATTCGAGGGGACCGAAGTGATATCGATCAAGCCACCACTTAGAGAACCAAATTTGAAAAACCCAGATCACCAGAACAATTGGATATAACTCGGCCCTCGACAGTTCGGAGAATAAACCTAGCCCAAATTCAGTAAAAATCAGCGCACAGATTAAAGATTGAGAGAGATAGTTGGTCAGCGCCATTCTGCCAACGGCTGCCAATCGCGCACCGAAATTTCTCAACTTGACCAAAACTATCAGCAATGAAACCCACCCTATTGCCATTCCAAAACGTCCAACATGGTAAGTTGGATTGATAAAAGCATTGGATATCAACGGATCGAAATCGCTGCTGATGCTTCGATACACCTCCCATGAATTGACTGCAACCCCCACGAGAAAGGCCGTGCCGCCAATGAGCATGTACTGTTTTATAAGATAGTTTCCCTGCAAAAAGCCTGACTTAAATAAAGCCATACCGATGACCATCATTAAAAACGCATCCCAAAGAACTGCAGATGGCAAATCTTCCAGCAACACCTTTACACCCTTCTCCAGATGCCAGTTAAAGGCAGATTGACGAGAACCAGACCGTTCAGCTATCTCCTGCTCGATCTCTGCTTCAGAGGGACTAAGCAAAGGTCGATATTCCTCCCAGGCTGCCAGAATCTCCACCTGCTCATCGCTTAGAACAATATTCTTTTCATCGAGCACTTGAATTTCTTCGACTGCGGTTTCCAATTGCTGGAGAGACCATGACCCAAGTGTTAACCAAGTTGAGTGCAATAAGAAAAAAGAAAGCCCCCAAATACTCAGGCTTCGAGCTGAAAGATTTCTAAAGAAATACAGGAGAAAACCCACGACGGCATACGCAACTAAAATGTCCCCAACCCACATCAGCACAAAAATATCGAACAACCCAAATATTAGGAGCCAAGTCATTCGACGGAAATACATCGCTCCCCTATCTGAATCTCTTAGCAGAAACAATGCTGCCCCAGCCCCAAAGAGCATCGAAAAAATTGAGCGCATAGCGCCCTCGGATGAAATATCGATTATCGCCCATACAAATAGATCCAATTCATTTTCGATGGCAAGCCCGGGTAGAAGCGCTACCGAATAGGGCAAACCGAAAATTAGTATGTTCAGCAGTAGAATGCCAAGAAGGGCGAACCCACGAATTACATCCAAACTCTGAATTCGATCCGCTTCTTTGGTCGCCATTTTCTCGGCATTCATTTTAGGCAAGCTCTGTGAGGGCCCTGATAGGAAACAATTCACCGCTAATATTTGACGACGCCTCCGAGGCTAGAAAAATAGCCAATTGAGCGACATGCTCCGGCTCGGGCGGCAGCTGCAGGGAAGGAACCGCGTTCCCATCCTCGTCTGTTTTGCTCGGCAGCCAATGTGCTACTCCTTCGGTCGCAGTCAGACCAGGTGCAATGCAATTGACATTGATATTGTATGGTCCCCAACAAGAGGCAAGAGATTTCGTTAAGTTAATTACGCCCGCCTTTGCCGCCCCATATTGTATAAAGGCTGGCGACATCCGGATCCCGGCCACGGAGGAGATATTGATAATTTTTCCTCCTTTCTTTTCGATCATTCCGTGCGAAACCGCCTGACTACAAAAGAAAACACTACTTAGGTTTAGCGCGATGGTCGCATCCCATTCTTCTGGTTTCAGCTTTTCCGGCGGTTTCATGAACATCGCTCCGCCCGCGTTGTTGACCATGATGTCCGCTAGCCCAAAAGACTCCCGAGTTGCCTGAACCAACGCCTCGACATCCTCGGGATTCGTCACATCCGTCGCTACCGCGATTGCCTCTCCTCCGCTCGCTACGATCTCATCGACTATGACATCTAAATTTTCTCTTTTTCGGCTTGCAACGACTACGCGTGCTCCTTCACGAGCGTAAGCTCGAGCTATACGACTACCAATGCCGCCCGCGCCACCTGTAATGATGGCAACTTTATCCTTCAATAACTCCCCCATAGATTGTTCCTTTGTTGAGTCTGTCAAAAAACGCTATTGATCATACAACTGAATGATCACGAGCTTGGCATTTAAAAAATCAGGTAACCACTCTGGAACCCGCGGCCTGATGATCGGGAAAACGCGATCTTTCGTATCACTCTCGCCTAGCTTTACTCTAGCTCGGCCTTTGAATTCGTCGCCTTTTATCCACATAACAACTTCTGCACCCTCGCCTCTAAAATCCCGCCACCACGGTCCATCGGCGCCCAAGAAAACCTGCTTGTTTTCATGCAGATAATTAACCGGGATTTTTCTTTCGTCCGGAAGGGTCAGAATCCCGACCAAATTAGATAGTTGCCCATCTGGCTTAGATTCAAGCTCGGCTATTACTCGAGGATTTCCAACAAAAACAGTTGCGATATAGAAATACAAAAATACCGACACGAGAATAACTATTAGGGCCAGGGTCACAAAACGAGCAACTCGGAAAGATAGACTTCTAATCACAGGCAGAACATCTATCCCAAGGGTGAAAAAGCCGCATCCATAAGCTCTTTTGTATAAGCCTCTTGTGGATTATCAAAAACTTGCCCTGCTTCCCCCTGTTCGATCACTTTACCGTTTTTCATTACCACTAAATAATGCGCTAGTGCTCTAACAACTTTCAGATCGTGACTTATAAAAAGATAAACCAGGTCATACTTGGCTTGTACTTCTCTCAGAAGATCAACGATTTGGGCTTGCACCGAGACGTCCAAAGCCGATGTTGGCTCATCCATCACAATCAGTTTAGGCCGTAAAACAATCGCTCTCGCGATGGAAATACGTTGGCGTTGCCCCCCGGAGAACTCATGCGGATAACGCTTAAGCATTGCCTCCTCTAACCCCACATCAATTAACGCATTTCTGACAATACTATCTCTCTCGAGCTCATCTAACTCAGGCGAGTGGATCCTCAATCCTTCTCCAATGATTTGCGAAACAGTCATTCTCGGCGAGAGGCTGCCGTATGGATCCTGAAAAACAATCTGAAGATCTTTACGAAACCGTTTCATTTCTTTTGCTTTGAGAACTGACAGTTCATTTCCCATGAAAACAATCTGTCCTTCACTTGGGAGCATCCTTAAGATCGCCATCCCCAATGTAGTTTTACCGGAACCTGACTCGCCAACGACCCCCAACGTATGACCAGCCTTGATTTCAAGGGAGACTCCCTTTACCGCGGCCAGCGTTTTTGGCTTCCCGAACCACTGTCTACCAATCACATAATTCACTTCAAGGTTGTCAATCGACGCGATCGTCTCGGATGCAGAATCAGCTCTAGGCGGCTCTGAAAGAAACTCCGCGGCGAGGAGGTGTTTTGTATAATGATGCTCAGGAGCGGTGAATATCCGCTTCGCATTTCCTTCTTCAACGATTCTCCCGGAATTCATGACACAGATTCTCTGGGCAAGTGAGCGCACAACGGTTAGGTCATGAGTTATGAGTAATAACGCCATACCCAATCGTTCCTGCAGAGATCGTAAAAGCTCCAAAATCTGTTTCTGTATGGTTACATCCAAAGCAGTTGTTGGCTCATCAGCAATCAATAGCTTCGGCTCTTGTGCCAAGGCCATTGCAATCATGACCCGTTGTCTTTGACCTCCAGACAATTCATGCGGGTAGGCATCGACTCGAATCGAATCATCTAATCCAACCAAATCAAAAAGCTCCCTTACTTTCTCGCTAGCTGACCCTTTATCTAAAACATTATTTAGGACCAACAGTTCAGTGACTTGGCGACCAATCTTATGGAGTGGATTGAGTGAGGTCATAGGCTCCTGAAATATCATCGAGACCTCAGAACCTCTGACTGCTAATAGCTTTGTCTCTCCTGCGCCCAAGAGCTCTTCGCCCATAAGCTTAATGCTCCCGCTAGGGTGGCTTGCGTAGGGATAAGGCAACAACTGAGGAATAGAGAGAGCGCTGACCGTTTTACCAGAGCCAGACTCTCCCACGAGGGCGAGTGTCTCTCCCTCGTCTATGTGGAATGAAACCCCTTCGACCACTGCGTTATCGGCAAAAGCCACGGAGAGATCATTAACCTCAATAAGACGGTTTGCCACTTAGCGCCTCGCCTTCATCATTTAAAGCCTGAACCAGAAATAGTTTTGCGAGGGTCGAACGCATCTCGTATGCCTTCACCAATAAATATGAGAAGCGTTAGCATCACTCCAACCGTTACGAAACCCGTAAGCCCCAACCAGGGTGCCTGAAGATTGCGTTTTCCCTGGTTGAGCAACTCTCCTAAAGAAGCTGATCCAGCCGGAAGACCAAAGCCAAGAAAATCTAATGCCGTGAGGGAGGTTATCGCGCCACTCAATATAAAAGGCAAGAATGTCAGCGCGGCTGTCATCGCATTGGGCAAGACGTGACGTACAATAATAGAAAAATCATTATCTCCCAGAGCTTTAGCAGCACGAACATACTCAAAATTCCTTGTTCGGAGAAACTCAGCGCGAACAACTGCAACAACACTCATCCAGCTGAACGCTGCGAGACAACCAAGCAGCCAGAAAAAGCTTGGCTCAACAATTGAGGCGAGGATGATCAAGATAACTAGAATGGGTAGGCCAGACCATATCTCAACAACCCGTTGACCAAGTAAATCAACTACTCCTCCGAAATAACCTTGAAGCGCGCCAACAGCGACGCCTATCGACGCGCTGATTATGGTCAGCAAGAGACCAAACAAAACGGATATTCGAAAACCATAAATAAGGCGGGCCAAAGTATCTTTGCCAGCGTCATCCGTTCCCAACCAGTGCCGCGAATTGGGCGCTCGCGGAGCAGGACCACCCAGGTACATATCAGCTGTCTGATAACTGAACCTGATTGGTGGCCACAACATCCAACCACCAGACTCTTCAACAAGACTCACTACGAATGGGTCCCAATAAGCCGCCCGTGCATCCAGTTCACCGCCGAGTTCCTTTTCGGAGTAATCGACCAAAACTGGCATCCAAAGCTGGTCCTGGTGATACATCAAAATAGGCCTATCGTTGGCTACGAACTCAGAAAAAAGGGAAATACCAAAGAGTGTCAGAAAGATCCACAAAGAACGGTAAGCTCTCTTGTTATTTGTGAACTGATTGAGGCGTCTCTGAGCGAGTGGGGTCATCTGTGTATAGTCTCCACTGCCTTGCGCTTAGCGCGTCTCAAAATCTATTCGAGGATCTACGAAGACATAGATCAAATCACTCACCAGATGCATGAAAAGACCAACCAAAGTGAGCACATAGACATTGCCAAACATAATTGGGTAATCCCGTTTAATTATCGCGTCGTAAATCAGCAATCCCATTCCATCGATGGAAAAAATAATCTCGATTAAGAGTGATCCGGTGAACAAAATCGCCACAAACGCAGATGGAAAACCAGCGATGACTACTAACATCGCATTTCTGAAAACGTGACCATAGAGCACCTGATTTTCATTGAGCCCCTTGGATCGTGCTGTTAAGACAAATTGTTTACCGAGTTCCTCTAGAAATGAGTTTTTTGTCAGCATGGTAAGTGTCGCAAACCCACCAATCGTCAACGCTATTAAAGGCAGGCACAGGTGCCACAAATAATCCAAAATTTTGTCAGGCCAACTCAAACTCGACCAATTCTCGGACACAAGACCCCTCAAAGGAAAGATCTCGAAGTATCCACCACCAGCGAATATGACAAGCAGAAAGATAGCGAACAAAAATCCCGGCACCGCATAACCGACAAAAATCATGGAGCTGGTTGCGACATCAAATCTTGTCCCATCTCGTACGGCTTTTCGAACACCCAGCGGTATCGATATTCCATAGATCAACAACAATGCCCATAAACCCAACGACATTGACACCGGGAGACGTTCCAAAATTAGTTCGAGAACGGGTACATCCTGAAAATAGGAGGTTCCAAAATCGAAGACTAAATAGCCTGCAAGCATCGAAAAGAAGCGTTCGTGAAGAGGCTTATCAAATCCAAATTGTTTTTCAAGATCCTTAAGCAACTCCGGATCCACACCATAGCTGTCCGCGAGTGCGTCCGCAGCACCAACATCCGCTCCAATGTCTCCACCTCCAGTGATATTTGAGGTAGTGGAAATATTGCCCACAGTGATTTTAGAAATTATCTGTTCTATTGGACCGCCAGGAACGAATTGAACTAGCGTGAAGTTAATCAGGATAATTGCAAAGACAGTCGGCGCCAGTAAGGCGAGACGTTTTAGTAAATACCCGCCCATGACTTAATCAGACCCCAACTGTTGCATTCCGACCTCGACTCGCTCGGCTTTTGCCTCATCCCACCACCAGGTATCTAACCAAGTCTCGCCTTGAGTCAAAGCAATATCCGTGTCAGGTTGACCAAATCGATCCCAATGCACCAATCGATATCCCGGCATAGCATGGTCTGGCACCCAATAAAAATTCCAGAGAAGTACTCGATCGAGCGCACGAGTAGCGGCATAGAAATCTTCCCTCTCTCTTGCCTGCATCACCTTATCGATCAAGAAATCGACAACTGGATTCCTGATATTCATCCAATTCTGGGAAAGCGGTAAATCAGCAGAGCGACTGCTAAACCAATTTCTCAGGGCGAGTCCAGGTGTGTTGTTGGGAATATAAAGCGCGTCGCCTCCTTCAAACTTGCCACTCTGCATACGGTATATCCAGTTCGAAACCTCGGGGGAGCGTGCTGTGGTTTCAATACCTATTCGATTGAGCGCTTCAATGAATGGCATGCCTTTTCTGAGGTTAAATGACGACACAAATATAAAATCGATAGTGAAAGGCTCACCGGTTTCTTGATTCGTCATGACGCCATCTATAATCGAGTAGCCCGCCTTAGCAAATAATTCAAGAGCTCTAGCTATCCGCTCTCTGTTCTGACCAAAACCATCCGTGTCAGGCTCAATCCATGCCTGAGTAAATACTCGTTCAGGCAACTCATCCTTAAACGGCAAAAGAAGCTCGAGCTCCTTCTCGGACGGTAACCCTTCATGCGCCATTGGTGAGTTATAAAAATAACTCGAGGCATACTCATAAAAGTCATACATCAAGACCCTATTTGCCCACTTATAGTCATGCACCAGCCAGAGTGCTTCGCGCACCCTGATATCTTGAAACTTCTCTTCTTCGAGGTTCCAAATGATGGGCCACCACATGCCCCATGGCCGGTCTAAGTAGACCAGTTCCCTTTTGAAGAGACCTTGTTCCTGTGCGGGGAAAAAGTACTGCGTCATCCATTGCTTGGAGACACTCTCATGGCGGACATCGATCACATCAGCCTTTATCGACTCCACCATGATCGACTCATCTCGAAAATAGTCGCATTTCAGAAATTGGAAGTTATGCCTACCTTTCATTATCGGCACTTCCCTGCCCCAATAATCATCCACGCGCTCGTAAAGCACATATCTGCCGAGAACAAACTCTTTTACCTTGTAAGGCCCGCTACCGAGGGGCGGAACAATGGTCGTTTTTGTAGGATCATTGACCTCCCAATAAGCTTGCGATTGTATGGCGAATGTCCCGACAGCAAAGGGAAGGACTGGTGTTCCTTCAGAATCTTTTTTCACCGAGAAATAAACTTCTCTCTCACCGATTTTTTCTACACGATCAAGATCAGCAAGAGCAGTCCGAATACCCGCATTCCCTTTTTCTTTGTAGTGGCGAAACGTAAAAACAACATCGTCAACAGTAAGTGGCGTCCCGTCGTGCCATTTCGCATTTTCTCGAATACGAAAGGCAAACTCTCGATAGTCATCTGATATCCAAATACCATCGGCAAGTCTTCCATAAAAGCTTGCAGGCTCGTCATAGGAAGGTTCTATAAGGGAATCGGTGGTGATCGCCCGGATTCCAAGTAATTCGGAGCCGAACGCCCGCCTCCCCTTGTCTACCATGACATTAAAATTGTCGAATGTTCCCAATTCAGGGAAGCGTAAGGTCCCTCCCTTTGGTGCGTCCGGATTTACATATTCAACATATCTGAATTCTGTCGAATACTTCAGAGGTTCGATATAAGAGACGCCGTGTTGATAGTCGTATCGATCTGCCAGGCTGGCTGAGGAGAACAAGATGCTGCACAAAAGAGTAATGCAATGAAAAATGCGTAAACGGAGGTAAAAAGAAGCGACGAAGACCCTGCCCCTCGCGGCTCTATCGAATAAAATATGTCGAGCGATTTTGGTCATAAGCCTCACCGCCTCAAGATCCCCACCTTTCGACATTTCAACACACTATTTAAGAAGTTCAAAATAGTTGACCACACAGAATCAATTTGATGAAAGCAAAATTTTTCACTACAAAGTTTGCTCGGAATGGCTTTCCTCTAAGCCTGCGCAATTGGTTTACAATAGCAATGTGAGAACGATAGATATTTTCCAAGTTGATGCGTTTACTAAGTCAATCTTCAAAGGTAATCCTGCCGCAGTTTGCCCCGTAAAAGATTGGCCAAGCGAAGAGCTGATGCAATGGATTGCGACAGAAAATAATGTTTCAGAGACCGCCTTTGTACTTCTTGATTCTAATCCTCTCGAGATCAGATGGTTCTCTCCAACCGTAGAGGTGGATTTGTGCGGTCACGCCACACTCGCCACTGCTCGGATTCTTTTTGATGAATATTTACGCCCAACAGAGAAAACTATAATTTTCCAATACAAAGGGGGAGTCATCAAAGCTAGCGTGGAAGGCGATCTCGTCTACCTAGATTTTCCCTGTGATGAACCTGTTGCGGTAAATGATATTTCATTACTAAACAATATTTTAGAATATAAACCGGATGTATTATATAAAGGAAAGGACGACTATCTGGCTATCTATAGCAACGCTGAATTAGTCCTAAAGGCAAATCCCAGCTTCTCAAATCTGAAAAAATTAAATGCTCGAGGGCTTATTATCAGTGCACCAGGGCAGGATACAGATATCATATCCAGATGCTTTTATCCCCAAATAGGTGTCAACGAGGACCCGGTTACTGGTTCAGCCCATACGCTACTGACTCCCTATTGGTCCGAGAGGCTTGAAAAATGCAAACTAACAGCACATCAGGCGTCGACTCGAGGAGGTTACCTAGAATGCGAACGCAAAGGAGATCGCATCATTGTTGGAGGCTATACCGCTCGTTATTCCAGCGGGAAGCTGCATCTCCCTGAAGCTGAAAGTGACATTAACTAAAATTCTCAAATTTACTGAATTGTTATACTTGTCGCCATTGGCTTAATTTCGCTCTCTGGATTAAGCTGGTTCTCTTAATAATCTTTGGGGGAGGATTATGCGGAAAACAGTTGCTCTATCCTTGTTCATGGCCACTCTATTAGCCTCAGGTTGTTCTCAACAAGCCGATAACGAAAATAAACCGCTCGAAACGGCGG
>CEVF01094739.1_pt1 | contig 30338 bp, 24 predicted proteins | sample 356441 | NCBI WGS metagenome assembly CEVF01 (sample SAMEA2622765, study PRJEB7988) | marine metagenome | biome: marine biome (ENVO:00000447); feature: surface water layer (ENVO:00002042); material: "saline water (ENVO:00002010), including plankton (ENVO:xxxxxxxx)" | depth 5 m | reverse complement strand
TGGCATTGTGGAGGTCGTCGGTTCGATCCCGATCGGCTCCACCATCCCTTCCCCCTTCATGCAAATAAAAACCAAGGGTAAACGATGGGTCTCTCTTTTCGCCGCCGTTTTCCTAGCAGCGTCCTGTTCTGAAAAAACGCTTGAGGATGAGGCGAGGGAAATGCTTGAGGAGAATGCTTCCGGATTGCCCTCGGATGGCTTGAATGCTTCGGGTGTGACCCGCTCCCGGGATGGCCTCCAGTTCACCAAGTCCGAAAAGGGAACGGACAAGCAGGAATCGATCGGCTTAACCAAGGACGGAGCTGTCTCCTACAAGGGGGAGATGAAGAACGGAAAACCCGAGGGAAGCTGGACGACCTTCTTCCCCGATGGAAAGAAGCGTTGGCAGGGCGTGAAAAAGGACGGGCTCAACCACGGTCACTTCATCATGTGGTACCCGGGAGGAGAGGTGAAGATGAAAGGGACCTACCAAAACGGAAAGAAGGACGGACTTTCCACCATGTGGTACGAGGATGGAACGAAGTGGAGGGAGCAATGGCACAGTGTCGGTCGGCCCACCGGAACCTGGAAAACCTGGAGCCCAGAAGGGGAATTGATTGAGGAACTGGACCAGTCGACCGACCCGAACGACGAACTTCCGCAAAACTAAAAAGTCCTCTCTTTAACCTTGCCGAAAATCATCCCGGTACTAACGAAGTATAAAAATGGAAGAAGTTTGGATTACCGGGATGGGCTTGGTCACCAGCATCGGCAACGACCGAGGCACAGTTACCCGCAACCTTCTCGAACTCAGGCACGGGATCGAGAGACACCCCGAACTGCAAGGGGAGGATTCTCCCGTTAAGATCGCCGGTACGGTTAAGGAATTCGAGGTTTCATCCCCCGATCCCGAGGACTGGGAATACCCGGAAAAGTACCGTGTTCCTCGGGCCGTCCTGCGCAGTTTCTCCCCTCACGTCCTCTACGCCTGGTGTTCCCTCAACCAAGCCATCGAGGACGCCTCCCTCTCCGAAGAGGACCTCCACGACCCCGATGCAGGCCTCTACACCTCATCCGGAGGATCGATGCGTTCCATTCACAAGCACTTCGAGAAAATGGACCAGCGAGGCGTGATGGCATGCAACCCTCTCGCCATCGTCGCTTCCATCGCCGGCACCCTCACCTTCAACCTTGTGGCTGCCCTTGGCATCCGCGGGTCCTCCACCGGTTTGGTTTCCGCATGTGCCTCCTCCGGCCATGCCCTCGGAATGGCCCTCGACGAGATCCGTCTCGGTCGTCAGAAGAGGATGCTCGTGGTCGGGGCTGAGGACTGCAACTTCGAGAGCATCGTCCCCTTCTGCGGCATGCGGGCCCTTTCCCTGGATTCCGATCCCGACCGCGCTTCCCGCCCTTTCGACAAGACCAGGAACGGTTTCGTAGGCACCGGGGGCGCGGTCTCTCTGGTGCTAGAGACCAAATCCGAGGCCCAAAGACGCGGAGCCGAACCCTACGCCAAGTTCATCGGTTGGGGGCAGGGATCGGACGGCCACAACGTCGCTATTTCACACCCCGAGGGCCGAGGCCTGAAAAGAGCCATGACACAGGCCTTGGCGGATACCGGTTTGTCCCCTTCCGACATCGATTACCTGAACGCCCATGCACCCTCCACCTCCATTGGAGACGCTTCCGAGCTCAAGGCCATAAAGAGCCTCTTCCCCCCGCCCCAGGCACTCAAGATATCGAGCACCAAGGCCTTGACCGGCCATGGGCTTTCCCTTTCCAGCATCATGGAAGCCTCATTTTGCTGCCTCGCCCTGAAGGATGGCTTTCTGCCCGGGTCCGCCCACGTATCCGAGCCTGACCCCGAAATCGAGCACCTTCGCCTGCTCCGCAAAAGCGAGCAAACCCAAGCCGCCCGCATCCTCAGCAACAGCAGCGGATTCGGCGGGGCCAACGTCAGCGTCATCTTCGAGCAAATCGGATAGACGGTCATTCCCGAATCGTGGACGAGCTTCAGAAAATCATTCGCAGGCGCCGGACCTCCAAGCCCGTTACCTTTTCGGGAGAGGTCCCGGACCCCGGTCTTGTCCGGGAACTGATCGAAATCGCCCGATACGCCCCCAACCACCACAAGACCGAACCCGCCCGCTTCTACTTGCTCGGCCGTGAGAAAATCGGGCAGGTCGGCAAACTCTTCGGCGCAGTCGCGGCGGGGGACGGTTCCGACCCTTCCCTCGTGGAAAAAGGAAAGCGCAAGGAGCAGGAGTGGAGCTCCTGTCCCGGTCTGCTGGTCGTAACCTGCCATACCGACCAAGATTCCGACCTGGCCCGCCGCTACACCGACTTGGCCAGGGAGGACTACGCCACCTGCTCCTGCATCTGCCAAAACCTCCTCCTGCTGATGGAAAGCAAGGGAATCTCGAGCAAGTGGAGCACGGGGCCCGTCTGGAAACACCCCGAATTCGCCCGCACCGTCGAGATCGCTTCTCCCGGGACCGAGGAAGTGGTGGCCCTGATCTTTTACGGTTATTCCGACGCGGAGATCCCCCCCCGGCCGCTTACCCCCCTGAAGGACCACCTCAAGGACTTCTCTTGAGAGACCCTTGCCCGCAAAAAGAGTCCGGGTTGACTCTAGCGCTTGAAAAATCCCAAAGGTCTTCCTAGCATCCCGATACGAATCAGCTATGAGCCAATCCTTTTTTCTTCACGCCGGGGTCTTCCTGTTGCCTCTCTCCGCCCTTTTGGCCAAACCCACCGTGGACTTCACCCGCGACGTCCGGCCCCTCCTTTCCGAGTACTGCTTTCATTGCCACGGCCCCGACAAGAGCACCCGTGAGGCCAAGCTCCGGCTTGATACCGAGGAAGGGGCCCACCGGGATCTCGGGGGCTACGCCGCCCTCGTGGCCGGCAAGCCCGCTGAAAGCGAGCTGGTCCTGCGCATCAACAGCTCCGACAACGAGGAAATCATGCCCCCGCCTAGGACGGGCAAGGTTCTCAGTCCCGAACAAAGGAAGATTATCGAGGCCTGGATTGCCCAGGGAGGCGAATACCAGGAACACTGGTCCTTCCGCCCCATTGCCCGGCCCGACTTGCCCGCCAAGCGGTCCTCCGCTCATACCGTCGACCGATTCCTCGAGGATTCCCTTACCCGCGAAAAGCTCTCTCTTTCCCCCGAGGCGGACAAGATTACCCTTTTGCGCAGGCTGTTCTTCGACCTAGTCGGGATGTCCCCCAACCCGGAAGAGGCCAAGCTCTTTCTCGACGACTCGTCGCCCAAGGCCTACGAGCGTCTCGTCGACCGCCTGCTCGAGGACGAGCGCTTCGGTGAGCGGATGGCCGTCCACTGGCTCGACCTCGTCCGCTTCGCCGACACCATCGGCTACCACAGCGACAACTTTATGGAAGTCTCCGCCTATCGAGAATACGTCATCGACGCCTTCAACGAGAACCTTCCCTACGACCGTTTCGTGATCGAGAACATCGCGGGCGACCTAATCCCCGAGGCGAGTGACCGCCAGAAGGTCGCCTCCGGCTACAACCGCTTACTCCAGACCACTCAGGAAGGGGGTGCCCAGCCCGACGAGTACGTCACCATCTACCAGGCCGACCGGGTGCGCAATTTCGGCAACGTCTGGCTGGCCGCCACCACTGGCTGCGCCCAGTGCCACGACCACAAGTACGATCCCTTCACGATCAAGGACTTCTACTCCCTCGCCGCCTTCTTCGCGGACATCAAGGAAAAAGCCGTCGGCAAGAGAGCCCCCAACCTCACCCTGCCCACCGAGGAACAAGCCCTGAAGCTCGAGGAGCTTGAGAGCAGCCTGTCCGAACTGGAGGCCAAGGCGAAAAAGGACAAGGCAGGCATTCACGAGCGCAAGGCCGCCCTCCTGTCCAAGCTCCACGGCTTGGTCGACGCAATGGAATACGGCGAACCCAAAGCCGACGCTTCCGCCGATTCGGAACGGATTTTCGTGGAGGACTCCCCGCCCGGCGACGCCACCCTCAATGGCGAATGGAAAATTGCCCAGGCCCCCGACCCGGTCTACTCGGGCAAAAAATCAATCGTCCGCGAGGGAACCGGCAACAACCAGCATTTCTTCTGGCAGTCCAAGTCTCCCTACGAAATCGCGACCGACGGGGACGAATTCTTCGCCTACGTCTTTCTCGATCCGATCGATCCACCCAAACAGGTCATGCTCCAGTTCAATGACGGCACTTGGGAACACCGCGCATACTGGGGAAAATCACTCATTCCATACGGCAAGGAAAACACCGTGGGAAAGGTCAAGATGGGAGAACTGCCCAAGACCGGAGAATGGATACGCCTCGCCGTCAACGCCAAGAAAGTCGGGCTCAAGCCGAAGGCCAAGGTCAACGGGATCGCTTTCACCCAGTTCGATGGGAAGATTTTTTGGGACAAGGTCGGGGTAAAATCGACCCGCGACCCGCGCTCCGACCCCACCCTTTCCCTAGCGAAATGGACTGACTCCGCCAAATCGGCCAAGAACCTCCCCGCAGACGTCGTGAAGGCCGCCAAGAAGGCCCCCAAGGACCGATCGAAAGAGGAAGCCCAAGCTCTCCGCAGGCATTTCCTCGCCTACGTCTTCCCCAAGGCGCCTGATGAAATCAAGAAGTTCCGGGCGGAATCGAAAAAGCTCGAGCAGGAAGGCGCCGGGAACGAGCAAGCCATCAAGAAGGCCCGCGAGGCCGTAGCCAATGCCAAGAAGGGATTCCGCACCATGCTCGTCGCCCAGGCCGGGGCTCCCCGCATGGTCAAGATCCTGCCCCGGGGCAACTGGCTCGACAAGAGCGGGGAGGAAGTCCGGCCCGCCATTCCGGAATTCCTCGGCAAGCTGGAAACGGCCGAGAAGCGGGCAACCCGCATGGACCTCGCCAAATGGGTCGTGGCCAAGGACAACCCCCTTACCGCCCGGGCCTTCGTCAACCGCGCATGGAAGCTCTTCTTCGGATACGGACTCTCCCGCCGCCTCGACGACCTCGGCGGACAGGGCGAACCACCGACCCACCCCAAACTCCTCGACCACCTCGCATCCGGCTTCCGGGCGGACGGATGGGACGTCAAGGCCCTCGTGCGGAATCTGGTCACCTCGAAGGCCTATCGCCAGAGCTCCCTTCCCCGCGGGTCCCTCGCCAAGGACGACCCCGACAACCGCCTCTATGCCCGCCAGACCCGCTTCCGGGTGGACGCCGAGTTCGTGCGCGACAGCGCCCTGTCGATCAGCGGCCTGCTCGTCCAGAAGCTCGGGGGCAAGAGCGTCAAGCCCTACCAGCCCGCCGGCTACTGGCAGCACCTCAACTTCCCCGCCCGCAAATGGCAGGCCGGGAAGGGTGACGAGCTCTACCGACGCAGCCTCTACACCTTCGTATGTCGCAGCTTCCCCCACCCTGCCATGGTCGCATTCGATGCACCCAGCCGGGAGGAATGCGCCGCCGAAAGGCCCCGCTCGAACATCCCCCAGCAGGCCCTGGTGCTCCTCAACGATCCAGTCTTCGTGGAAGCCGCCAAGGCCCTCGCCGAGCGCCTCCTCCAAAAAGGCGAGGCAACCGACACCGAAAGGCTTTCCGCCATCTTTTCCCTCGCCCTTACCCGCAAGCCCACCAAGCAGGAGGAAGCTGTCCTTCTCGAGCACCTCGCCGAGCAACGCAAGCGCTACGAGGCGGACGAGAAAGCCGCCCTCGATCTTCTCTCCACCGGGGTCAAGCCCGTGGACGGCTCGATCAAGCCAAGCGAGCTGGCCGCCTGGACCAGCGTATCCCGAGCCATGCTCAACCTCTACGAGACCACCGCCCGATTCTAGAAAACCACAGCAGCCATGGACCCGACCACTTTCATCAACCGCCGCAGCTTCCTCAACCAGGCAACCGTGGGGATCGGCTCGACCGCCCTCGCCGGCATGCTCTCGGCCAACGCCCTCTCCAACCCCAAGGCCTGGCCCGCCAACCTCCCCGATCGGGCCGCTCTTCCCGGGCTGCCCAAAGCCAAGCGGGTGATCTTCCTCTGCATGGCGGGCGGACCTTCCCACTTGGAGACCTACGACTTCAAGCCCAAGCTAAGGGAAATGGACGGCAAGCCCATGCCCAAGTCCATCACCGAGGGCCAGCCCATCGCCCAGCTCATGGGTAAGAAGAACTCGCTCAAGTGCCTCGGCCCCCAGCACGATTTCCAGAGGTACGGCAAGTCCGGCCAGTTCATCTCCAACCAATTCCCCAAGATCGGGTCGATCGCGGACGACATCTGCATCATCCGCTCCATGCACACCGAGCAGATCAACCACGACCCCGCCCATACCTACATGAACACGGGCACCCAGATTTCCGGGCGCCCCAGCATGGGCTCCTGGATCCTCTACGGTCTCGGGGCCCCCACCGAGAACCTGCCCGGTTTCGTGGTCCTGACCTCCGTCGGGGGCGGACAGAACCAGCCCATCGCCTCCCGCCAATGGCACAGCGGCTTCCTGCCCAGCAAGTACCAGGGCGTGCACTTTCACAGCAAGGGCGACCCCGTCCTCTACCTGAGCAACCCCAAGGGCGTCACGGCCAAGGACCAGCGTTCCCTCATCGACTCAGTCAACAAGCTCAACCTCATGCGCAACGAGTCCCTGCGCGACCCCGAGATCTCCACCAAGGTCAGCCAGTACGAGATGGCCTTCCGCATGCAGACCAGCGTGCCCGAACTGATGGACGTCTCAAACGAGCCCAAGCATGTGCTCGACCTCTACGGGGCCAAGCCCGGGGACGGTTCATTCGCCAGCAACTGCCTGCTCGCCAGGCGCCTCGCAGAGCGCGGGGTACGATTCATTCACCTATACCACCGCGGGTGGGATCACCACGGCGGGGTCAAGAACGCCATCTCGGGCGTGGCCAAGCGCGTCGACCAGGGCTCCGCCGCCCTCGTTCAGGACCTCAAGCAGCGAGGCATGCTCGAGGACACCCTCGTGATCTGGGGCGGGGAATTCGGGCGTACCCCCATGGCCCAGGGCAACGGGCGCGACCACCACATCAAGGGCTTTTCCATCTGGATGGCGGGTGGGGGCATCAAGGGAGGAATCTCCTACGGCAACACCGACGAGCTCGGCTACAACGCCGAGGAGAACGTCGTTCACGTGCGCGATTTTCACGCCACTATGCTCCACCAGCTCGGGATTCAATCCCAGCTTTTCACCCACAAGTACCAGGGCCTCGACTTCAGGCTCACCGGCGTGGACGATGAAGCCCGCGTCCTCAAGGACATCCTAGCTTAGGGCTTTCCGATTGACCCTCGGGCGAAGATTTGCATTTTTATCCCCTTTGGGTTCGGCGAGATAGCTCAGTTGGTAGAGCAGAGGACTGAAAATCCTTGTGTCCCCGGTTCGATTCCGGGTCTCGCCACCACCCAAAAACACTCTCCCTATGCGAATACGCCCCGGCGAAGGGTAAGCGTCAGCCTCGCTAGCGAAAGGTAACGCTCAGGGGCTCTTGTCCCCGGGTGTCGGGGAGGAATCTTGGTCGGGGACGACGATATTCACGACCTCACCGTTCCGGTAGGTCTTGCGGTCCTTGACGGCCCCGCGTCCTTTTTTCCAGTAACTGACCCACTCCCCGACCTTGATCCCATCTTCATAGACGCCTTCCTGCATCTTCTGCTTGATGTTAAACCAACCCACGTAGGGACCGTCCAGCTTGCCTTCCTTGTAGTTCGCTTCCTTTCTTTGCCTGCCGTTGTCCCACCATTCGCGGAAGGGTCCGTCCAGCTTGCCTTCCTTGTAGGTTCCTTCAGCCTCCTTGATCTTGTTGGAATGCCACTTGGTGAAGGGCCCGTGGCGCTCCCCCGCCTGGTAGGCGCCTTCCATGGCCTTGTTGCCATTGGTGTGGTAGAGGGCAAAAGGTCCGGAGGCTTGGCCGTCCTGGTAAACTCTCTCCTCGGCCAGAAGGCTGTTGTTGTGCCAGTGCTTCCAGGAACCGTTCTCCTTGCCATCGACGTAAGAGCACTCGAACTTCTTCGAGCCATCCGCCTGGAACTCGGTGTAGGTGCCTTCGTAGTTCCCGTTCTTGAGGGTGAATTCCTTCCACTTGGCGCCCCCTTGCTCGAAAACGATGGACCGCCCATTGAGGGCGCCGTCCTTGACTTCCGCCAAGAGCGTGACCTTCCCCTCGAAGATTCTCTTGATCCATCCCGATTTCGGGGTGCGCTCGTTAGGCATGTACTGGGTTCGGAAAACGTAGTCGTCCTTGGGCTGGGTATCGTCCAGCTCGTCCGCATCAACGGCCTGAGCGATGATTCCGGCCAAAGGTTCCGGGTATTTCATGACGAGGGCTTGGCTCCCACCTCCGGGGGTATCTTCCTCGCTGGAACACCCTGCAAGAAGGAAGAGTGAAAACAAAGCGAGCGGAAAAATCTTCATCACCGTCTTTAAACGTCTCGGAACTCAGCAGTCAAGTGGGAGCAACCATAATCCCCTCACTCCTTTCGCTTGGGCTTACGTCTCTTTTTCTCGTCCCGGGTGCTGGCGGGTAATTCGGAGTCGCTGATATCCACTTCGCGTATCTGCCTAGTCAGTTCCTTCTCGAGACGCTCGAGAATGGGCTTGTTATCGGCCTCACCGGCAACGTTGAGGGATTGGGTCGGGTCAAGTTGACGGTCGAAGAGCTCGGGAGGGTGGCCCGCAAGCTTGAGATAGGTATAGCGTTCGGTGCGGATACCGTAGTGGTTGGGGGCGCCCCAGTAGGAATAGAACTGGGACTTTCGCCAGTCGGCGGGCGTCTTGCCCTTGAGGAGGGGAAGAAGGCTGCGCCCCTGCATGGCGGCAGGAGCCTTGACCCCGGCAAGTTCGAGCAGGGTGGGAGCCAAGTCGACGTTGATGCATAAATCGGAGTTGACCGAACCGGGTTTGATCAGGCGGGGGTAGCGGATGAGGAAAGGCATGCGGATCGAGGTCTCGAGGATGAGGCGCTTGTCGTAGAAGCCGTGCTGACCGAGCCAGTAGCCTTGATCGGAGGTATAGATCACGACGGTGTCCCGGGTCAGCTTTTCCCGGTCCAGGTAATCGAGGACTCTCTTGAGGTTGTCGTCGTTGCCCTTCACGCAACGGACGTACTTGTGGATCATGTGCTGGTAGGCGACCCGGATCCTGTCCTTGTCGCTCTTGGGGTCATGCTTCCGCATTTGGTTGGGGGGCCCGTCCTTGAGGTGGCGAAAGTAGTAGGCGTCGCCCTCGGATTGCTGGTTGGGGTTGCCTCCGGAATGGAGCATATGGAACTTGGTGCGACGAAGAAACTCCTTCTTGAGGTTCGAATTGCCGGCCCGCAGATCCTCGTAGAGGGAGGGGGGCTCGGGGGCGGTGACGTCGGCCAGAAGTTCGTCGTAGCGGGCGGCGTGGCCGTAGTCGTGGTGGGGGGCCTTGAACTGGAGGCAAAGGAGGAAGGGCTTGTCGGGATCCCGCTTCTTGAGCCAGTCCATCGCAACGTCGGTGTAGACGTCGGTGGAATAGCCTTCACGCTTCCAGGTGCCCTCGGACCCGTTGAAGGTAGGGTTGAAATACTTGCCCTGCCCCTTCACCACCATGTGCCTGGCGTACCCCTTGGGCACGCTGTTGAGGTGCCACTTGCCCACCAGCCAGGTCTGGTAGCCGGCCTTCAGGAGCTCGACCGGGTATTGCGGGGAATCCTCGTTGATCTTGCCGTTTAGGCCGGTGACGCCGTTCTTGTGGCTGTACTGACCGGTGAGGATCGATGCCCGGCTGGGCGAGCAGATGGAATTGGCGCAGGTAAACTCGTCGAAGCGCATGCCCTCCTCCCTCAGGCGGTCGATGGCGGGCGTCTTGGCGAAGTCCTTGAGATAGGTCCCGTAGGCGGAGATGGCCTCGAACGCATGGTCGTCGACCAGAACGACTACGAAGTTGGGCTTGGCGAAGGCGCAAAGGCCCGAAAGAAGAAGGGAAAACAGGATGCAGGGCTTTTTCATTTGGTAGACTACGCTAAGTGGGTGGACGGGGTGGTCAACACAGATTACCGAGGACGGAGGAGGCGCTTTTGATTTGCCCGGGACGGCCGATCCCTTAGCCTTCAACCAGAGACAAAACGATACCCCTTCATGAACAAGCCTTCCGTCTTCCTGACCCTCACCTTGGTCCTTGCCGCGCACCTGGGCGCCGAGCACCGCCACACCCTGCAGTGCCGGCACTGGAGCCAGTTCGCCTGGCCCCTAGACACCACTACCCAGCGCTATGGTCCCGAACGGCAGGTCGACGTGCTCGACCTCTCCCTCGACGTGACCCCCGACTTCCGCAACCGCAGGGTGGCGGGTACTGCAACCATAAGCTTCCAGACCATGCAAAAGCCCGTCGATCAGTTGCGCCTGGACGCCTTCGACCTAGAGATAAGCAAGGTCACGGGCGGGCCCAAGATCGCCTTCTGGGAAAACACCGACCGGGCCCTGCTCATCACCTTCGAAAAGCCCATTCCTCCCCTCCGCAAGGCCAAGGTCACGGTTACCTACGAGGCGGAACCGGTCAAGGGACTCTACTTCAGGACCCCCGAACTGGGCTACCGGGAGTCCGACATGCATATCTGGACCCAAGGGGAAACGATCGAAGCCAGGCACTGGTTTCCCTGCTTCGACGCCCCCAACGAGTTCCTCACCTCCTCCATTACCTGCCGGGTTCCCAAGGACATGACGGTTCTTTCCAACGGCCGGCGGGCAGGCGAGGCGATCGACCCCCAGACCGGGCTGAAGGCCGTCACATGGATTCAGGAGAAGCCTCACGTAACCTACCTCATCTCCCTAGTCGCGGGCCACTTCAGGAAAATCACCGAGAAGCATGGGGACCTTTCCATGTCGTTCTGGACGCCTCCCTCCGAGTTCGCCGAGGCGGCCAATTCCTTCCGCGAGACCAAGCAGTGCATGGAATACCTCGAGAAGGAGATCGGGGTTCCCTACCCTTGGGCCAAGTACGACCAGGTATGCGTCCAGGACTTCAACTGGGGGGGGATGGAAAACACCAGCCTGAGCACCCTGAACGCCTCCACCCTCTTCAGCCTGGAAACGGAAAACATACGCAGCAGCCAGGGCCTGGTGGCGCACGAACTGGCCCATCAGTGGTTCGGGGATCTCGTGACCTGCAAGGACTGGAGCCATATCTGGCTCAACGAGGGCTTCGCCACCTACTACACTCATCTCTTCGCCGGGCACAAGGACGGCAGGGACCACATGCTCTACGGGCTCTACCGCGACAAGAAGCGCATCACGGGGCGCTCCGGGGACGTCGTGGCGATGGTCAACCGGAAGTACGACCGGCCCTCCGACATGTTCCGCAAATACGGATTCATGTCCTACACGAAGGGAAGCTGGGTGCTCCACATGATCCGATCCGAGGTGGGACCCGAGATTTTCCGCAGGGCGGTCAAGGCCTACCTGCTCAGGCACCGCCACGGCAACGTGGTTACGGAAAACCTGCGAGCCGCCCTCGAGGAGGCCTCGGGCAGGAACTTCGACCGCTTCTTCGACCAGTTCGTCTACCATGCTCATCATCCCGAGCTGAAGATCGATTATTCCTGGGACCAGAAGCGGAAGTTGGCCAAGCTGAGCGTAAGGCAGGAACAGAAGGTAGACGAAAACGTCATGCTCTTCGAGGTGAAGCTGCCGGTACGCTTCCGGGTGGGCGGGCGCATCATCGACCACGACGTCGCGGTGAGCAAGGTCGCGGAGGACTTTTACTTCGCTCTGCCCGCTTCCCCCGACACCGTACGGGTCGACCCGAACCTTACGCTGCTGGCCAAGATAACCTTTTCCCCGTCCGTGACCATGCTGCACAAGCAGTTGGCCGATCCCAAGGACGTCATCGGACGCCTCCTCGCAGTCGAAGCCCTGGGCAAGCGCAAGGACAAGACCTCGGTCGAGAAAATAAGGGACGCCCTATACCAGGATCCGTTTTACGGGGTCAGGCTGGCCGCCTCCAGAGCCCTGCGCGGGATGGATACCGACCAAGCCTTCGAGGCGATCGTCTCCTCCCCCAGGCAACCCGATGCCCGGGTACGCAGACAGGTGGTGACTGACCTGGGAGGCTTCTACCGCCCCACCGCCCTCACGGCCCTCAAGAAATCGCTCCAGGGCGAGAAGAACCCCGCCGTGCGCGGGTCCGCCATCCGGGCCCTGGCCGGGTTTGGGGATTCCGGGGCCGCAGGTCTCATCCGGAAGGCTCTGATTACCGATTCCTACCGCCACCAGCTGGCCGATGCCGCCGTTTCGGCCCTCCGCAGCCAGGATGACCCGGCCGAGATCGGCTACCTGCTCGGGATCCTCCGCAAGGATTCGGCCAAGTTCACCTCACGCGGATACGGCTCGGGCCTTAAGGCTTTGGCCTACCTGGCCAGAAACGAGAAGGACAAGTCCAAGATCCGTCGCTTCCTGCTCGAAAGCCTGGACGCCCCCAACCCACGGATCAAACTGGCCGCCATCGAGGCCCTCGGACAACTGGGCGACCCCATGGTCATCGCCTCTCTTGAGAAGATCGCTTCGGGTCGTGAAGGCTCCCCCGAAAGACAAAGGGCGGAGCAGGCCGTCGAGAAACTGCGGGCAGGCCGCAAACCGGTGGACGACTTCAAGAACCTCCGCCTGGAGTTGAGCGATCTCAAGAAGGCCAACGAGTCGCTCGAGAAGAAGGTGGAAGAACTGGGCAAGCGGCTCGATTTCAAGCCCTACCCGGATTCCCCGGACGGGAATCGAAGCGACTAGGAAACAAGCAGGAGATACCCTACCCCGAGGGCCAACTGGATGAGGGCGTAGGGCATCGCTACCTTCACGAAGCCGGCGAAGGAAAGCTTAAGCCCGTACTTGTGGATGATTGTGACCGAAACGAGGGTCGAGGCGGATCCGATCGGGGTGATGTTCCCTCCTAAGTTGGCCCCGAAGATGACGGCCCACCAGTAGGGACTGTCGGGGTTGTTCGCGACGTCCGGGATCCCTCCCAGGATCTTCGCAAGCATGGCGGCGAGAGGGATGTTGTCGGTGACCGAACTGGCCCCGGCGGAAGCCACCATCATGGAGGCGGGACCCGCGGAGTCGCCGAGACCGAGAATGGGCATGATCCACTCGCCGATGAGAGCCAGCACCTGGGCATGCTCCATGACGTTGATAACCGCGAACAGGCAGACGAAGAAGAAAAGCAGGTCCCAATCGATGGCCTTGTAGAAGCGGTCGGCCACCGCCTTGTAGCGAACCAGCATGATGCCCGCGAAGGCCAGGGCCACGAAACCGAGGCCCAAGTCGCTGACCACGGGCAACTGGGAAGTCATGGCCACCGTGGCGATGAAGACGAAGGTCATGATGGCTCCAAAGCGGAAGAATCCGGGCGACTCGATCCCCTCGTTCTCATCGAAGCCGGCCACTAGGGCCTTGGCCGAGGCCCGCTCCTCGTCGCTCTTGAGGGAACTGATCTTGAACAGCTTGGCCCCCATCCAGATGGTGACCACCGTGGCGATGACGACGTAGGGAGAGGCCTTGATGAAGAAATCGATGAACTCGATCCCCGCGGTCTTGCCCACGATGATGTTGGGCACGGAGGAGATGAGCGTGAGCAAACCGCCGATATTGGTAAGGAGTCCTTCCACCAGAAGAAAACCGAGCAACTTCTCGGATCGGTCCAGCTTCTTGAGGGAAACCCCCGTAAGGGAACCCACGATGATCATGGCGGTGACGTTGTTGAGCACGGCGGAGAAAACCACCGTCATGACCCCGTAGAGAATCAGCAGTCTAAGGGGATCGCCCCGCGAAAGCTTGGTCAGCTTGACCGCAACCCAAGTAAAGAGGCCGGACTTGCTCGTTACGTCCACGAACAGCGAGGACCCGAGGATGATGGCAATGACCTCCCAGTCCACCCCCGGCACGTACACTGGCAGGGAAATCGCGTGTCCCCCTATCACGAGGGCTCCGACGTCGTCGAAGGGAAGCAGGCCAAACCAAGTCCCGAGGAATAGGGCGAGGATTGCGAAGACCCCCACGATGACCGACTTCTTGGCATGAATCTTTTCCTCCATGGCGAGGCATAGGATCATGCAGGCGAGCAAGCCCAGGAATAGATAGGTCACGCTCGCGGGCACCGCATGCGCGGAAGCGGCGGCCAAGAGTTGGAAAGGGGAATTCACAGGAGGAGCAGAGGTGTGGAGCGCAACTCGACGGCAAGGGGATGGGCCATGCCGTGCATGGCAAGCTGGTCCTCCTCCTTGGCGTGCATGACGAGCAGGTCGACCTGCCCCTCCTCGATCAGCTTTCGGTAGTCCTCAAGGCGATGACCGACTTTGGCCAGACACTCGACCTCGATGCCGAGACCGGCTTCCCCGAGGGCGTCCCTGGCCGAAACGGAGAAGTCCTTGGCATCCTTGAGAAGGCGGGAGAGAATGCTCTCGCGGGCCACCTCCGAATCGATCTCGGGGATTTTGTCGATGGCATCGAGGTAGCGGTCTAGGGTGACGTCGTCCTCCACGTGACTGAGCATCAACTTGCCCCCCTTGGGGGTAAAGGCTGAGGAATACCCGATGAGGGAACCTTCCCCACAGAGATGTCCGGAAACCGCCATCACGGTCTGCGGCGGGTCGGAGACCAAGGAGGCCGCATCCTCGCGCTCGGGGTGTGGAAGAACGAGTACCGGCGTAGTGGTAACCTGAGTCAGGACCTCGAGGTATTCGCCCAGGCTGTAGGGCCAGCGCCAGGCCTCGCTATGCAGGTTCCGGTAGGTCACCACGAGGTCGGGGCGGTTCTCCTCAACCCGGTCGAGCAGGTCCTTGACGCTTTCGAAGTCGTCCTTGCCCACGAGGCTCCATTCGGTTTCCGTCTCGGGAAGAACCTGACCGAGATAGTCCCTTACCTTTTGCTGGTAGAGGGCGGCCTCGGCTTCCCCAAGGTCGGTGGCAAGCAGGACACGGCCTATGGAAGGCTTGTCGTACACGTAGATTGTCTTGGCCGCGGCCTTGAATACGCTCTCGAATTGGTCGACGCTGCTCATTGGATGGTATCAGTCATGCCTATGAAGCAGGATGGGGCAAGGATGCAACCCTAAAGCCCAAGGATCGCAAAGAGAACCTGAGGGAAAGCCACTCGACGGGCCCTAGCCCGAGCTTCTCCAGAGCCAGAGTCCCAAGCCCAGCAGGATGGCCAGCACGACGAAGAAAAGATACTTCCCGGACGATGGGGATTCCTCAGGGAGATCCTCCTTGGCAATCCTGCTTTTCTCGAATTTTTCGGCAAAGACCTTTTTGTTGTGCTCCTTCGCCGCCCGAGAGAAGGGCGTGCGGGTCGCCCCGACGATTTCCCCCGTCTCGGGATCCTTCAAGATTCGCTTTTTATCCATTTTACTTCAAAAGAATGAACGAGGAAGAATCAGGGCGCCGACGAGTTGAGCTCATTTCCCGCCCCTGCCGGGGATGCGTTCCCTTCACTGGGATCAACCACGACCGGGACCGGTTCGGGAAGAAGAGGCTCGGGTTGAGGCCCGTAGTCGATTTCCCCGTCGACGAAGGTCTCGTTGAAGTCGATGGTGACGTTCTCATCGTCGTGGTAATGGACGATCATTCCAGAGCCATTGCTGAGGCTGGTAAGGGTACAGGGAGCGCCATCGGGCTTCCAGCGCTGGGCTTCCATGACCTTTCCGGCTTGGTAGTGAAGGACGGTCTTCTTCCTCCCGCCGGGGTAAAAATCCTCGAACTTGCCATCCCTGAGGTTGGCCTTGTTATAGCCTCGATAGTCGACTTCGCCACTCGGACTCCAGGCAATGAAGGGACCTTCCCTTACTCCCGCCACCCAAGTCCGCTCGATCATCTTGCCACCGCCATCGTACCAAGCGGTATGCAACCCATCCTGCTTGCCCTCCCTGCATTCGAACAGAGAGGCCACCTTTCCGGAGGGGTAGAGCTTCTTGACCCAACCCGAGTAAGGCGCTCCATCGGGGCCGAAATAGTTCTTGGGCGCATCTTCCTGAAAAGAAAGGGGTTCATCGAGCTCGACGTCTCCGGGGAGATTCGAGAGGGCGTCGGGCAAAAGCGCCTTGGCGAGGGCTTCTTGCCTAGCCTCGGGAGAATCGAGCGGATTGATGATTTCCGGAAAGGCTTCCTCCTCGTCCCCGCAGCCAGAAAGGAGACTGAGCAAAGCCGAGGCCAAGATTAGACGTTTCATGCCACATAGTAGAAAGGTTGATACGAATAAGGTCAAGTTTCGGAAAACGCTCTTGCCCACCCGCGGACACGCAACATCCTAGGAATAATCATCATATGTATGGACCCGGATGTTCTCGGATCCGTAATGAGAAAACCGACACTCCGACATGACTCAGATTTCCGCCTACGCCGCACAAAAGATCAAGGACCGCATGCAACCCTTCCCCATCGAAAGACGGGCCGTGGGCAAAACGGACGTCCGAATCGACGTCGAATACTGCGGGGTTTGCCATACCGATCTCCACTTCGTGAACAACGACTGGGGGATGACGGAATACCCGGTCGTCCCCGGCCACGAGATCGTAGGACGAGTAACCGAGACTGGTGAGGAGGTGGAAAAATTCAAGGTCGGCGATCTCGCCGCCGTGGGGGTCATGGTTGACTCATGCGGTGAATGCGCCCACTGCCGAAACGACCTGCAACAATATTGCAAGCAAGGATTCACCGCCACCTACAACAGCCCGACCGATGACCCGGGAGGCTTTACCTATGGAGGATATTCCAAGTCCATCGTAACCGGCGAACCCTTCGTCCTCAGGGTGCCCGAGACTCTCGAGACCAGCGCCACCGCCCCTCTGCTGTGCGCCGGGATCACTACATATTCCCCTCTCCGCCACTGGGAGGTCTCCGAAGGGATGAAGGTTGGAATCGCAGGACTCGGAGGACTCGGGCACATGGGGGTTAAGTTCGCCCATGCCATGGGAGCCCATACCGTGATGATCACCACCTCGGAGAGCAAGGCGGAGGACGCCAGAAAACTGGGGGCCGACGATGTCCTTCTGTCGACCGACGAGGACGCCATGGCAAAGGAAGCGGGCGAGTTCGACTTCATCCTAAACACCATACCGGTCAACCATAGGGTCGACCCCTACCTGGAGTTGCTCAAACTGGACGGAACGATGTGCGTGGTCGGGGCCATCGAACCTCTCGACCAGGTCAATGCGGCTCAATTGCTTTTCGGAAGAAGAAGAATGGCGGGATCGATCATCGGAGGCATCAAAGAAACCCAGCGGATGCTCGATTTCTGCGCCGAGAAGAACATCGTTTCCGAGATCGAACTGATCCGCATGGACCAGATCAACGAGGCTTTCGATCGCTTGGCCGGCAGTCAGGTCAAATACCGCTTCGTGATCGATATGAGCAGCCTGGACTAGCCCGGCCCGACGGGAAGCCGGAGCAAGGCCACTATTGCCTCCCTTTGGCGAAGGGATCCTTGCCCTCCGATTTGCGGGAGTCGGGCGCATAGAGACGGACCTCCGCGATCCGCCCGGTGTCGTCGAAACTGCCGAAGCCTATCCGGCCCCACTCGAAAGTCTTGTCCTTGGCCTTCATGATGGGGTTTTCAAGGTCGTTAAGGTAGACCTCGATTTTGCCCGTACCAAATTCCCTCACCAAGCGGAAATCATGCCACTCCCTGCTACTCCACTTGTGGCCCTTGGTCGTCTCGTGGGAAATCTTCGTACGCGGCCGGCCGTTCACTATGAAACAGTTGTGGGCGTGGTTGTCCGTCACGCTGGCAATGTGGGTATAGTAGAAATGGGAACGGTCCCGAAAACCGTAGAAGACGCACATATCCCGGTGACCGTATTCCTTGCCGGTCTGACGCAGTTTGGCCTCGAGAATGAAATCCTTTAACTCGATTCCTCCAAGCAGGGCGATGTTGTAGGGAGAACGGACCTCGTACTTGTACTTGCTCTTGGCAAAGTGCTCGATGAACCCGATTCCTTTCTCGGTTCCCCATTTCCAGACCCGCTTGTCGGTCGCAATGAAATCGCCCATGGACTGGTCGTTTTTAAAATCCTGCCGGTAAACCAGCTTATACCCCTCTGGCAGGACGGGGGCCTCCTTGCCGGAGACCAAAGGCGAGAAAAGCGCAAGCAAGGCGCAGGCAGAGTTAAGTACATTCTTGAGTTCCATAATCGTTGAATGGGTTGAAAGGTAGCAGAACCACGGCTTAGGCGCAAGTCACGCAGACCTGCGTTTCGGGAAATGCCTCGAGGCGGTCGAGGGATATTTCATTGCCGCAAAACACACAGGCGCCGAAAGTTCCATCCGCGATTCGGTCCAATGCATCGGAGACCTCGAGCCTCTGCCTCCTCTTCCTCCTGCGCAGCTCCAGAACCATCTGCTGGTCCTGCATGGCTTCCATTCTGGATAAGCGCCCCAGCCCCTTGTCCGGCACTACGGCTTCCGCCGAGGCTTCGCTTTTGCACAGGTAATCTTCGATCTCGAGGGCCAATTCCTCGAGCTGAAGCCTGAACTGATCAATTTTCTCTTTTTCCACTGGTGGTATGCACTGATAAAAATCATTGCAGGATGGGGTAAAGGGTCAACCGCGATCATGCCTGCCCCTCCGGGATTTTTTTTCTCCTTGGGTGGGAAATTCTTGAAAAAATTCATTTTTACAGGCAATGTTTATTTATGAAAACATTCCTAGCGCTTATATTCGGCTTTTTTCTCTTTCAATTTTCCCTCGTCGCCGAAGACGAGACATGTGCCATCATGGTAGGTGAAGCAAACGACCCAGAGGAATTTTCAGAGGTCGGTGGCAAAAAGATCTATTTCTGCTGTGGTTCATGCGTGAAGGCTTTCGACGCCAACACCGCCTACTACATTAAGGCTCTTCCCGCCCTTGCCAAGAAGTTCACCGATGCCGAGAAGAAGAAGCTTGGCGTAGACAAGGTAAAGTTGCTCGACCAGCGCTATTGCCCCATTTATCCCGAGCGCGTAGTCAACCCCAATTCCAAATTTGAGACCTACAAGGGCAAGAAGGTCTACTTCTGGTCCTCAAGCGCCATCCGCAGATGGAAGCGCGACCCGGACAAGTACTATGCCGAGGCCGCCAAGCGGGGACACCTTCCCAAGCTCTAGAAATAGGCTTCACCGACTTTTTGAAAAGGCTCCGGGTTTCCGGAGCCTTTTTCTTTGCCTTGGTCTCGGCTTATTTCTGCAGGATCACGAAAAGGTTTCCGGACTCGCAGGAAACCTTCACTTGATTCGAGACGGCCTCATTGCTTTGACTCAGTTTTCCCTCTGGGCTCAGAATCGAGCCATTCAGTTCCCATCGCAGACCGCTGGTGGCTACTCCTTCACAGGGAAGCAAAGCAAGAAGACTGAGGGTTGAGCCGGCCCGGCCAGCGAGCTGAAGGGGGCACTCCGGGGTCACCCGGCCTATCCATTCCTCGTTCCCGTCAAAGGTTAGCTTGACCGCCGGATCGACTTGGCTGGAGGCCATGAGGTTAGATAAAAAATGATCGGATCTTCCTCCCAGACCTCCAAGGATAATCAAGTCCCTTGTCACGGTTTCCCGATTAAGCCAGCCAAGGGCCTTTTCGAAATCAGTGCTGTCCTGATCGGGCAACCGGATAACCCGAAGACCAGGGTATTCGCTTGCGCGCTCTTCCCCGAATCCCGAAGAGTCCATGTCGCCGATGAGAAGATCCGGACAGATTCCCGCATTCCTGAATGCAAGAAAGCCGGCATCCACCGCAACCGAAAGATCTGCCTCCTCGTGCCGCCAGGAAAGCAACTCCTCGGACGGGGGACTCCCCCCCAGAACCAGTAAGGCGTTCTCCCCCTTCATCAGCAAGTTCTTTGAGTTATCGGAAAAAACCCATCTGCTTATCGCTAATTGGAAGTTCCAGTCTTTTCATGACCAGAAGCATATCTTCCCAGACCTTGCGCTTGCTTGCCTTGCTGGGGTTATGCAGGAGATAGGAAGGATGATAGGTAACCATCATGGGTATGTCCTGGAATTCATGCCATTTTCCACGAACGTCCCCCAGGCGGCGGGTCGGGTCAGGACCCAGCAAGCCATCGGTTGCAGTCTTCCCGAGAGCCACCACGACCTTGGGGGAAACGACCTCAAGCTGGGCCTTCAGATAGGGCATGCAAAAGTTCATTTCCCTGGGAGTGGGAGGACGATTCCCGAAGGATTGGTCGTGCCGGGGCCTCCAGTTCATGATGTTGCCGATATAGACCTCGTCGCGCGGGAGGTTCATGGCATCAAGGATTCGATTCAGGAGTTCCCCTGCTGGTCCGACGAAGGGGACGCCCTGTTGCTCTTCCTCGGCGCCAGGCGCCTCCCCGCAAAGAAAAAGGTCCGCTTCCGGGTTACCGGTTCCGAAAACCACATGGCCGCCGGGATTAAGCTCAGAGTTGCAAGTGGGACAACCCACTATCTTTTCCCGGAGCCAGTCAAGTCTCTCCTTCTTAGAACCTTCGGGAATGGAAAAGGGCGTCGGATCCGGAATATGGATGGATGGATCCTCGAGGGGAGACTGAACCTGCGAAGGCTTGGGCTTCGGACGATCGTTTCCGGAAACCGCGGTGGAAACGGGCGCGGTTGGGCCGGGTGTGGAACTTGAAGAGGAAGGATCGCCAAAATTTCTCCGCAGGGAGTCCTCCAAGGCCGCCAGGGATTCCTCCTCCACGTAAAGATCCCGAACCCCCTCGCTGCGCAGGCGCTTCAGCTCGAGAACAAGGGAATGAGCGGCTTCGGCTTGGTTCATTTGCCCGGCTCCTCGAGGGCCGGCATGGCCAACTTCTCGACGTACTTGGCGAGGAGGTCGAATTCCAAGTTCACGGAATCGCCCGGCTTGCGACCGGGCAAGTTGGTCTTGGATAGAGTATGAGGGATTAGCCAGATGGCGAAGGAACGATCCTCGACGTCGCACACGGTAAGGGAACAGCCGTCGAGAGCTATGCAGCCTTTGTCCACCAGGTAACGCTCGTAGCCCGGCGGCACCTGGACCTGAAGGTATAGGTTTTTTCCCCTTTCCTCGAAAATCTCCACTGTGCCCAGGGCATCGACGTGCCCCGTCACGAAATGCCCCCCTACCCTTCCGTCCGCAGGCAAGGATCTTTCAAGGTTGACCGGGCTCCCTTTTTTCAAGTCGCTCAGGTTGGTGCGTTCGAGGGTTTCCTCAAGCAGGTCGAAGGTAGCCTCCTTGCCCTTGCTCTCGGCAATGAGAGTGAGGCAGCATCCGTTGACGGCCAAGCTTGCTCCTTGATCGAGTCCGTCTCCATCCACAAAAGGAAGTGCGACCCTAAGTTCCCAAGCCTCGGAGGCTTCCTCTAGGGACAAGACCTTCCCTACGTTCTCAACAATACCGGCAAACATTCTTAAAGAGAGCCAAACAAACAAAGGAGTGGATTGATTTAAAGATAATTTGACCCATTGGCCTCAAAGCGTACCTTTCTTATATGTCCATGACAATTTCGATTTTCAAGACCCGTACGATATTCTTATGTCTCCTCCTTCTCTTCACGCGCCCTGATGCGTCGGCAGTCGCGCCTGGGGCATCCTCCATCCCCGCCGATTCCTTTATCGTCCTCTCCCTGAAGGGTGAGTCCATCCTCCAAAAATCGGGCATTCTCGAAAGCGAAGCCTGGACTCCGATTCTCGCAAGGTTCTCCCGAACCCATCCGGATATCCATGAAGTTCTGCTGGATAGAAATTCGAGTGGCCTCAAATTCCAGGCTCCCCTCCAGTTTTTTGCCCGCATGGGTGGGGGCGACTCCCCTTCCCCATCCTTAGGGATTATCGCCGTCGCCCAGGATCCCGCAAAAGCGGACCAAACCCTAGCCATGATCGCCAAAACCTTGGGATTGAGCCGTAAGAAAGGCAAAGGGAATGAGTATCGCAAAGAGGGCTCTCCGCTAGGAATCGGGCGCAAGGGCAGGATCTGTTACCTGCTTGGCGTTACCCCCACCGTGAAAGCCGAGGAGGGCGAGAAAGCGCCTTCGATCGATGAAAGGCTGGACGAATTAACTCGTGTTTTCCATTCCAACGAAAAGGACGTCGCAAAATTCCCTTCGTCTCTCAAGGCTCATCTCAGCCGAACTTCGGACTTGGCTCTTTATCTTGACGGAACGGGTTTGTCCGAATTGGTAGAAGACTTCTGGCCCGACGACCAGTGGAAGAATCTTCTGCCCGCGCTGGACCCTCTCTTCAACCGGCAGATCGGGCTCAATCTTCAATCCTCAAGAGGAGCCATTAAGGTAACCGCATCGGAGTTTACGCCCCCAGGGCGTCAAACACCCCGGGCGGCATCTCCCCTTGCCATGACCGGACGACTTCCGGGAGATGCTCCCCTCGTTGCCCGCTGGTCCTTGCCTGAAGACTCCCTGCGCGCCGGCGCGTCCGAAGCCATGGGCCACTTGCTCAAATTCATGAGCGCCGGAAAACTGAACAAAGACTCGGTCTTGCCGGGCTTCGATGCATCCGCAACCGAGTTGCTCGACTCTCCCAGCGGAGATTTCGTCCTTGCCGGAGGGACCTTTAAGGCCTTGATCGTCCCCAACGAGGACTCCATCCCGACAACGGAGCTCAAGCCATCCTTCGTCCTTGGCTTCGGTTTGTCCAAGCCCCATCTCTTCAGCCAATTTCTCGCCGGGCTCAACATGGCGAAGTCGCTCGATACCCTCCTCTATGCCGGCGATCTTCACCTCAGCTCTAAAAAAGACGCCGCTTGGCTTTCCACTTTCGACTACCTCCGGGAAATAAGGGCGGACAAGCCCATCGCTCCCCTCTCCAAGTATCGGGCCAACCTGCTCAACCAGCATGCCTTTGCCCTCGATTTGAACCTGCTGAAGGCCAATCGCTCTCTTCGCGAGCTCAAAAACCTTACCTACGAGCAATTCAAGACCCTGCACTGGCTGGGCGACTTCTCCAGGCTGACCGTTCTCTCCGAAGAAAAGGGCAACCTGACCGCAACCGTCAAGCTCACCGACAAGGAAAGGCAAGGTTGGGAAGTGGTGGCCAAACACCTCGGGCAGGAAACCATAGACTCTACCAACCGGAGCCTTTATCAAGCCATTATTCGGGATGATTTCAACGCCATCGTACAGGAAGTGCGCAAGGGAGCCATGATCAATGCCAACGACAGGTTCGGCCATACCCCGCTACACTTTACCGCCTTCAGGGGCAACGCCCGCATCCTTCAGTTTCTACTCCGCAACGGTGGAGACCCCAACGCTCGCGGCAGGCACGAGTCCACACCCCTCCACAGCGCCGCATGGGGCAGAAACCTGCAGGCCCTTGAGGTCTTGCTGGAGGAAGGGGCCGACGTCGATGCCCGTACTGATGAAGGCGAGACCCCCGGCATGACGGCCGCCCTAAGAGGCGAGAAGGACGTTCTGGAGATTCTCTTCGCTCTTTCGGCCGACCCTCACGCCGTGGATGACCATGGCACTAATTTGATCGACTTGGCGGCGGCGGGGGGCCATCGAGTCATCGTCGAGTTGCTTCAAAAAATCGGGGTCAAGAACAAGAACCCCCTCCACGTCGCGGCCGGTCTAGGCGACCTTGCAAAGGTAAAGGAATTGCTCAAGAAGGGCAGGGAAGTCAACGAGAGGGACTCCTTCGGGGCAACCCCTCTACTGATCGCCATGGTTGCCGGACAGGAGAAGATGGTGGAATTGCTTCTTTCCCGCAAAGCCGACCCGAAGATCAACGCGAGAGAGGGCTACACGCTGATGCATGGAGCCGCCTTCTCGGGTAAGAAAAGCATGGTAAGTAAAGCCCTTTCACTTGGACTTGAGATCAACCCCCGCTATGGTTCCGACGGCATCACCCCGACCGACGTGGCCGAAGACGAGGGCGATGCCCTTCCCTACCTTCGGGCCTTGGGCGGGCGGACGGCCTGGGAGCTTGGAAACTTGCCCGAAGAACCCGCAGGGAAGTAGGTCCTCAGGGCGTCCGGGCAAGGCCCATGATCCCCTGGCCCAGTTCCCCAAGCCTTCGGTCCAGTACCTTTGCGCCGGGAGCGATGCCTTCCAGGAAATTCCAGAATTCGGGTGAATGGTTCATATGACGCAGGTGAGCCAACTCATGGCAAAGAACGTAGTTTCCAACCTCAAGGGGAAGCAGGATCAGCCTCCAGTTCAGGGAAATCGTTCCCTTGGCGGAGCAAGAACCCCAGCGGCTTTTTTGGTTGCCGAGTCTCAATCTGTTCCAGCTCAATCCGTGGCTTTGGGCCAAGGCGGATAGTCTTGGGGGAAGATATTCCGCGGCAAGTAAACGGCAGGCATCAAGCAGGGCGCGCTCAAGGGAGTCCGGGCCGGAGAGCGAAAACAGGATGGAATCCTCGGCCACCTCGCAGCCGGGCTTGGAGGAAGTATTCTTCGACAAGGCCGTCCAGCAAACGCGACGGGCGGTTCCGTCCAGCCAAACCAATCCTCCGCTCGAAAAATAACGCGAAAGCTTGGTTATGCGCGGAAATTTTTTTGTCTTTCGCTCAAGCCAGGACTTTTGGCTGGCAAGGAAGGACAAGCCCTCGGACCAGGGAGACCATTTGGGCAAAGTCAGGGTGGCCCGGGTGGCGGAATCGACCCGCAGGTTCATCCTCCTTGCTCGGGAGGATTTTTGAATTACGCAATCGATGGAGCGGGAAGAGGATCCGCTCTCCAAGGTAACCCGCTCGATCATCTCACTCCCCGACATGGACCCTCAGCGGTCGGGGGAAGCCAAGCCCTCGAGGGCCCGTGCTTGTCCGGATGCAAATTTCCTCAAAGCCGACTCCGGGTCGATATCCGCCTTCCTGCAGGCCGCCACGATTTCGAACAAGAGCTTTCCCGCCCCTTCCTCGTTCAATCCGACCAAGGAGAGTTCCACCTTGGCCTCATCCCAGTCCCCAGCCTCATCCAGTCCGGCCTTAAGGGAGCGCTTGTACACGTCATGGGCGAGGAGGAGGGCCGGTAATCGTGGAGGCAGATCCTTGAAAAGCTTGGGGGGACCGGATTCGTCCTCACCGGAGGCTTCCTTCTTTTCGGCCGCCTTGATCATCTCCCAACGGTCCAGAACCTCGGAACTGGAGTCTACCTTCTCCGATTCTTCTCCGAAGACGTGAGGATGCCTGCGGATCAGTTTCTCATTGATTCCGCGGGCCACGTCCTCGAGGTCAAAACTCCCGACTTCCTCGGCTAGGCAGGCGTGCATGACAACCTGCAAAAGCAAGTCGCCCAGCTCTTCCTCCATGAGCTCGAAATCTTCATCGTCTATGGCTTCCAGCACCTCCGAGGTCTCCTCGACCAGGCAACGGGCAAGGGACTGGTGGGTCTGTTCTTGGTCCCATGGGCAACCATCCGGAGCCCGTAGTCTGAAGACAATGTTTCTTAGTCGTTGAATTTCGCTCATTCTCGCGCATTCTGTATGTCTGTTAATTCTTGGCAATTCATTCCATCCCAGGAATGAAAAAACCTTTTCAAATCATGGATAAACTTACCGAAATCATGGACTGGAAGCGCCGGGAGGTCGCTCTCCGGGCCCGACCGGTCCGCCCAAGGGAATTGAGTTCCCTGGGAGAAAGGATGAGCGTGGGCTTATCCTTTCACGATGCCTTGGCCAACCCGGGGCAACTTTCGGTGATCGCCGAGATCAAGAGAAAATCCCCTTCCGCAGGAAGCATTGCGGAAGGAATATCCGCCGTAGAACAAGCCAGAGCCTATCTCAATGCCGGGGCCGAGGCCATGTCCGTACTCACTGACGAGGAATTCTTCGGGGGGAAGCTGGAGGACCTCTGGGAGGTCAATGACTTCATCAGCAATCACCAGAGGGAAACCCCCACCATTAGGAAGGACTTCATGATCCATCCCATTCAGGTGCTGGAAGCCGTCGAGGCCGGGGCAAGGGCAATACTTCTCATCGTGCGGGCGCTGGACGACGAGGACCTGAAAAGCCTGCGCGAAGCGGCCGACCTGGCAGGACTCGACTGCCTCTATGAGATCCACGAGGAAAAAGAGCTCGAAAAGGCACTCCGGCACAGCCCTCGTATCATTGGCGTGAACAACAGGGACTTGGCCCGTTTCGAGACGACCCTAGATACCACCGAGATGCTCTTCCCGCACATACCCGATGGAATCGTAAAGGTCAGCGAAAGCGGCATCCTAGAACCCGAAGATGCCTGGAGAGTCAGGGAAGCCGGGGCCGACGCCGTTCTCTGTGGGGAAGCCCTCATGCGGGCGGACGACCCCGAGGCCTTACTTCGGGAAATGAAGGAATGCGAATAGCCGACGATTCTTTTCCGCAACGATGTCGCTTACGCCCAAGGAAACCACGGATCTGCTACGCGACATCGGCCACCAGCCCAAGAAGCAGTTCGGTCAAAATTTCCTGATCGACGGCAACATAGTCCGGAAATCGATTGAAATGGCCGACTTGCCGGAGGGGCTTCCGGTGGTTGAGATCGGGCCCGGACTCGGAACTTTGACCCGTAGGCTGCTTCAAGCCGGACACCCCGTTCATGCCGTCGAGATCGACCATGGGCTCCTCGAAAACCTCGAACGGTCCCTCTCGCCTGAGATTGGGAAAGGCCGGCTTTCTCTTCAGCGCGCAGATGCCGTAAAGTCCCCCCTGGGTACTCTTCCCGAAGGGATCGACGAGTACGCCGTGGTAGCCAATCTGCCCTATGCAATCTCCTCCGCCTGGCTGGAATCCCTGCTCGCCACGGGCCGCCTTCCCCTCCGGATGGTCCTGATGCTCCAGAAGGAGGCCCTGGACAGGATGTGGGCGGACTGCGGGACCAAGAACTACAATGCCCTATCCATCTTTCTGCGGGCGTCGTTTGAAAGCGGAACCCGTCACCTCGTCTCACGCCAATGCTTTTACCCCGCCCCGGGGGTCGACTCGGTCCTGGCCAGGATGGACCGTCTTCCTTCCCCCTATCTCTTTGCGGATCCAACCCGTGCCCTGATCAGGAAAATCTTCACCCGGCGACGCAAGCAGATCGGCTCCCTAGCCAAGAGGGAGGAAGCAAAAGAATGCGACGAAATCCTGACTTGGCTGGAATCGGAAGGGCTTAGCCCCACTCTCCGGCCCGAGCAAATCGAGCCTCAAGCCTGGCTGAGCCTGGAAAGGCGGGACTAGGCCTAAGCGGCCCCGCAGCACTTCTTGTATTTCTTCCCGCTTCCGCAGGGACAAGGGTCGTTGCGACCGACCTTGGGAGCATCCCGGACGACCGGAACGGCGATCTCCGGAATCTCGGGAGCCTCGGATTGCTGAGGCGCAGGGGAGCCACCTCCCGAGCCCGAAAACTGATCGAAACCTCCGCCCTCCGAACTTTCGGGACCGGTCGTCTTGGCCACGCTGTTGAGCGTCGAGAGCATATTCTCGAAAACGGCAAGGTTGGTGGAGGAACGGAACATGCCCGAACATACGTCCGAGCGCATCGAGCCCATCATTTCCTCAAAGGCCCGGAAGGCCTCGTTCTTGTATTCGCTAAGAGGATCCTTCTGACCGTAACCGCGTAACCCGACGCTCCGGCGCAGCTCCTCCATTTCCGTCAAGTGATCCTGCCAGTGCAGGTCGACGGCATTGACCACAACGTATCTTTCCAGCCCCTGCAGTTGATCCGGATCCTCCAGTTTTCTCTTGGCCTCATAGGCGGAAACGATCTTCTCGAGGATGACGTCCTTGACCTCTTCTTCCCGCTTGCCCTGCAATTCTTCAAGGCGCACGGAGAGAGGAAAGGTAACGTTGACCCAGGAGGCGAGGACGGACTCGAGCTCGGGCATTTCCTCCGAGCTACCGGCCTTGAACTCCTCCTCGGGCACACCGCCCAGGCGAACCTCGACCTCTTCCTCGATCAGCTCGAGAAGGATTTTCCCGGGATCTTCCTCGAGGAGAACGTCGTTACGGATGGAGTAGACGATTTCCCTCTGGCGGTTGAGAACGTCGTCGTATTGAAGCAGGCGCTTGCGGATTGAATAATTCTGCTGCTCGACCTTCTTCTGGGCATTCTGGATGGACCAGTCCAAGGTTCCGTGCTCAAGCATCTCATCGTCGCCGAAGGATTTCTCGAGCATCTTGGAAAGAGCCCCCTGGTTGGCGAAAAGGCGCATCAGATCGTCCTCGAGAGAAACGTAGAACTTGGAGGCCCCTGGGTCGCCCTGGCGCGCGCAGCGCCCGCGCAACTGGCGGTCGATTCTTCTCGACTCGTGCCTTTCCGTACCAAGGACCAGCAGGCCACCGTTTTCCTTCACTCCCTCGCCCAGCTTGATGTCCGTTCCGCGGCCCGCCATGTTGGTGGCAATGGTGACGGAACCGGCTTGGCCCGCCTGGGCGACGATTTCCGCCTCCCTCTCGTGAAACTTGGCGTTGAGTACGGTGTGGCGGATATTGGCTCTCTTGAGCATCCGGCTGAACACCTCCGAAGATTCGACCGAGGCGGTTCCGACAAGAACCGGTTGCCCCCGTTGGTGAGCCTCGCTCAGGTCCTCCAGGACTTGATTAAACTTTTGCCTGCGCCCCTTGAACATGAGGTCGTTCAAGTCCTTCCGGACGCAGGGCCTGTGGGTGGGAATGACCATAACGCCCAACCTGTAGATGTCGTGAAATTCACCCGCTTCCGTTTCCGCGGTACCCGTCATTCCGGCCAGCTTTTCGTACATCCTGAAATAGTTCTGGATCGTGATGGTGGCGTAGGTCTTGGTCTCCTTCTCGATGGCAACGCCCTCTTTGGCCTCCACCGCCTGATGGAGCCCGTTGCTCCATCTGCGGCCCGGCATCAGGCGCCCCGTATTCTCATCCACGATCATGACCTTGCCGCCCTGCACGACGTAATGCTTGTCCTTCTCGTAAAGACCATAGGCTCGCAAGAGCTGAGAGACGGTATGGATGCGCTCGCTTCTGACCTGAAAATCCTGCTCCGCTTCTTCCTTCCTGCTGCGCTTATCATCGTCCGAGGCTTCGGAATCCCTCTCGATGTCGACGTACATCACGGCCAAGTCGGGAATCACGAAGCCTTCCGGGTCATCCGGACTGATCAATTGCCTACCCTTCTCCGTGAGATCGGCCTGCTGGTTTTTCTCGTCGATGACGTAATGGAGATCCTCCTTGAGCTGGTGAGCCCGCTCCTTGTTGTAGTCCGAGTTCATTTCCAGGTCGAATTTCTCGAACCTTTTGCGGATGGCGGCATCCTCCATCATCCTCATGAACTGGCGATGGGTGGGCATGCCCCGCTTCACTTGGTAGAGACGGGCCGTCGCCTCGTCCGCCTGCTCATCCGAGAGCTCATCCGCGGCAAAGGACTTTTTCGCCTCCTCCGCAAGCTTGTTGCACTGCCTGAGCTGGGTCTCGAAAAGCTTCATCACCTTGGGCTTCATATCCATGAAGGGGAGAGGGTGGTCCTCACGCATGGGACCCGATATGATAAGCGGTGTTCTGGCCTCGTCGATCAGGATGGAGTCCGCCTCATCGATGATGCAGAAGAAGTAATCCTTCTGTACCTGGTCTTCCATGCAGGTAGCCATTCCGTTGTCCCGAAGATAATCAAAACCGAATTCCGATGCCGTGCCATAGGTAATGTTGCACTTGTACATTTCCCTGCGCTCGGCCGACGGCATGTTGTTCTGGATACAACCCACGGTCAGCCCGAGATACTTAAAGAGGGCTCCCATCCATTGGGAATCCCGCAAGGCGAGGTAATCGTTGACTGTTACGAGTTGGCAGTTCTTACCGGACAGGGCATTGAGATAAAGGGGGCAGGTAGAGACCAACGTCTTTCCCTCACCGGTCGCCATTTCGGCAATGTGGCGCTCGTGCAGGGCCATGCCCCCGACCAATTGCACGTTGTAATGAACCATTTCCCAAAGGATGGGATGGTCGCAGACGGAGACTTCCTGACCACAGAGACGACGAGCCGCGTTCTTGACCACCGCGAAAGCCTCCGGCAAAAGTTGATCGAGGCTCTCACCGTTGCGATTACGTTCCATGAACTCCTGGGTCTTGGCCTTAAGTTGCTCTTCGCTCAGGGACTGGTACTCCTCCTCAAGCCGATTGATCTCCTTCACCACGGGCTCGCACTTCTTGAGGTATTTTCTGTGGTTCCTGCCCTTGAGGGCGTTGAGGAGGCTTTTGACGGGGGCGAGTGGATTCATCATCTTCCGCTTTAGCTTTCCAGTATGGACTGGAAGTATGGAATGGTCCGGTCAAGACCCTCTTCCAATTGGACTTTGGGAGACCATTCCAGAACTTTTTCGGCCAAGGAAATATCGGGCTTGCGCTGGGTGGGGTCGTCGGACGGCAAAGGCTTCTCGACAAGCTTGGAGGAGGAGTCCGTTTTCTCGAGCACCTTTTCGGCCAGTTCGCGGATGGAAAACTCCACTGGGTTGCCTATGTTTACCGGGCCCACGGTTTCTCCTTGGTCCATTACGCC
>CEVF01065274.1_pt1 | contig 30953 bp, 32 predicted proteins | sample 356441 | NCBI WGS metagenome assembly CEVF01 (sample SAMEA2622765, study PRJEB7988) | marine metagenome | biome: marine biome (ENVO:00000447); feature: surface water layer (ENVO:00002042); material: "saline water (ENVO:00002010), including plankton (ENVO:xxxxxxxx)" | depth 5 m | reverse complement strand
AGAATATCGACAATCGCTCGGCTCGAATGTGCGGCTTCTTTTCCACCACGTAAAATAACAGCGTTGCCACTTTTCACACACAACGCGGCCGCGTCGGCCGTCACGTTAGGTCGAGATTCGTAAACAAAAAAGACAACACCTAAAGGCACTCGAATTTTTTGGAGTTGTAGCCCGTTGGGCCGAGTCGTCGTTTCCATCACTTCACCGATCGGCTCGGGAAATTCAGCGACTTGTTCCATGCCCTGCGCGATACCGTCGATTCTTTCACTCGACAGACGGAGTCGGTCAGCCTGAGCATCGGAAAGTCCGAATCCCGGCGCTGCTTCAAGGTCTAAAGAGTTAGCTGTCAGCAGTTCACCCTCTTTCGCGCGCAACTGGGCCGCGGACTCGCGAAGCCATGAATTTTTTGTCTCGGCGGAAACCTTTATCAGGCCCTCGGCGGCAATCCGTGCACGTCTTGCTGTTTTCAGACAATAGCTTTGTAATTCATTTTCCAGGGCGGTTGTCATAATGGATTTACTCCATTTCTGGTGGTTCAGTGATTTTTCTCAAGTAATCGCTCAACCGCGCCTGCAAGTCGACTAGATTCTGCCAATGCCGTTGTTCTAGAAGCATCTGCTCTCCTTGCTCATCAACTGCTTTACCGGTTGTCAAAAGATCGCCAACGCGAAGATGCAAATATTCTACCAACTCTGAAAGCTGCGCTGCCTGGCAGGGGGAAAGAGACTCCGGTAACTCGGGTTGCTGGAGTGAATGTAGTGTGGCTTGGATATCCGGATCGCTGTTCCAGTGAATTTCAAAATCGAGCGGGGCAGCCTGATCGTCCTTAGTCCCTCCATCCGCGAGGAGCACATCACTATGATCATCGCGTCCTCGAATTTGTGCCAACCGCTCTGCAATTTGATCCTCTGTACCAAATAGCAATAGAGAGCGACCGAGGCTTACAAGATCACCGTATCGCAGAATGCGAAGCCGAATCTCATCACCATTGACTTTTGTCCCATTGGTACTCTCAAGGTCTGTGAGAATAAATTTGGAATTATCCTCCTGGATCTTGATATGAAAACGGCTTATTCGCTCGTCATTCAGCTGAATTGAATTGCCCTCTTCGCGACCAATGGTGACCGGTAAAGGGAGATTGTCGAAAGTTTTTCCTCGATCAGCACCGTCTAAAACTCGTAAAGTAATGGACACTTTAGACGGACTCCTCGGTGCTGCTCAATCAGGCTAATATGCTTTTATCAGATAACTTCATTAGAGAGATAGAAAACGGTTTCCGTCAAGCCGTTGCGAAAGGGGTGGAGAGACCCTATTCTTAAGGCATCTCTGACCTAACTGCAGAAGCCCGCGCGAGCGGAGGGCTGCATGGTTGAGCGCCCGTGGCGCAACTGGATAGCGCATCGGTCTTCGGAACCGAGGGTTGTAGGTTCGAATCCTACCGGGCGTGCTTTACTGAATAACGGCAAATTACTTACTGCCTCGGATTCGCGTTCCGGGATGACTTTACAAGTGGAATATCAATCCCCAGATATTTCAGACAGGCAAGAAATAAAAGCATAATCAGCCCCTCGTCTACATTCCCGATAAAGGGAATTGAATCCGGAATGAATTCAAAAAATCCAGCCGTTGGATTAAGCATATAAACGACGCAAAAAATCGCGACCGCCACCGCGACGAGCGTGCCGAGAACCGTTCTTCTAGGTCGGTCTGATACAGAAGCGATTTCTTTATTCATGGTTTTTTGCCCTATGCTTGGAAAATAATTTTTCTGTTGCGACTGCCAAAAGTTAACTTTTTTCCGACTGCTGCTGTCTGCAAAAATATTTTACTCAGGGCAAAACACCGGGGACCGCGAGATCAATCGCATACAGTCCCTGATGCGCGGTGATAAACAACGTCTTGTGGTTCGGTCCCCCGAACGTGCAGTTGGCCGTGCCTTCCGGAACGGGAATCACAACCCGCTGCTCCCCATCGGGCGCAAAGACCACCACCCGCGGCCCACCGGTGCAGTAAAGATTACCGAGCACATCCATGGTCATCCCGTCGACTGCCATGTCGGCAATTTTTTTTATCGGCTCAAGCGACCCATCCTCTTCTACTCGGTAGGCGATCACGGTTTTGGCCCCGTTGTCGGCCACATACAAAATTGATTTGTCGGGCGAGAATATCAGGCCGTTCGGGCGGACCATGTTATCGATCACCCGTCGCAACTCTCCCCCACGCGGCAAATAATAAACGCCTTCAACCTGCATCTCCATATCGTTACGGTCACCGTAACGCGGATCGGTAAAATAGATACCCCCTTTGCCGTCGAGTACCAGATCATTCGGACTATTGAGTCGCTTGCCGTCGAAACGATCAGCCAGAATAATTTTTTCTGTTCCCATTTTGCGGGTCAGTTGGCGATTACCCCCTTCGCAAATCAGCAGCGCACCACTCGGAGCAAACATTAAACCATTGGCTCTGCCGCTCGCTTCGATTGCGATACTTATCTCGTTGGTCGCAGGATCGAAAACATGAACTTTTTCGTTTGGAATGTCGCTGAAGAAAATTCGGCCGTCCGGCGCTTCGGCCGGGCCCTCGGTGAAGCGAAAACCGTCGGCTACTTTCCGCACCGTCGCGCCTTCGGGGACTACCCCATTGATGGGCTGCAGACGGATATTTCGCCAACGAACCTCCAATGGTCGCCGCTCATCACCCACCCCGTGGACCTGCAAGCCGATGAAACCCTTTGGGGTTTCAGAATCAAGGAGGTGGGCGGCTGGAACTCCGTTTAGATAGGTTTGAATCGAATCACCGATGGCAACAATTCGTAATTTGTTCCAGTGCCCTGCCCGAAAGGCATAGCGAGCCGCGGTGTTCTCTGCCAGTGAGGCAAGCCAGCCGCGACGGCCCTCATCGTAGATGCCTCCGGTCCATCCACGGTCGGATGGGTCGATCTCGACCTGATAACCGTGGACACGACCATCATTATATTCCGGCAAACTATTACTGCGAATCTGAACACCGCTGTTAAGTAACGGATCAACTTTAAATTCAATTTCCAACTCAAAATCGTCCCAATGTTTTTCTGTGCAAAGAAACGTGTTCGGTGTGTTCGGTGCACTTGTGCCCACAATCGCACCGTCTTCAACCCTGTAATTCGCTTCTCCACCCCGCTGCCGCCATCCATTGAGCGATTTTCCATCGAACAGTTCGATCCACTCGGCGGATAGAGAGCTCGGCAAAAGACAAAGTACATCAAAAACGAGTAAAAAAAACAAATCCCGATTCTGCATGGTGAGTCGCCGTTTCTGAGAACAATGTGATGTTAGATAACCTTAATGCATTACCTGGTCCTGGTAACGCTTCAAAATGGGTACCACAAGCAGACAAGATTAACAACGGGCGCGACGTTGGGTGAGATATTCCGTGAGTGCTTTATCAAAGGCCATACTTGTATCGAGCGGAACGTAGTCGACTCCTACCTGGGTCAACTGATCGCGAAAATGCTCGCGAAAAGATTCGACTTCCGCCAGATAGTCCTGTCGAAAACCGGTGGCATTCACTTCCATTCGCTCAGCCGTCTCAGGCTCTTCAAACTCGATCATACCGTCAAAGGGAAATGCGATCTCCGCCTCATCCATGATATGAAATAAAATTACATCGTGGCCCCCATGCCGTAAGCGATGCAACGCTTTCATAATTTGCTCCGGTTCACCGAACAGATCGGTGAATAGCATGACGAGACTTCGCTGCTTGAGCATCGCTGCAATCTGTTCAACACTTTGTGCAATATTGGTTCCGCCGGTCGGTTGTAGCCGGGCAAGCACGGAGAGAATATTTCCCAATTGTGCCCGCTTGGAGCGAGGTGGAAGACTGTCACGAATTTTTTCGTCAAACGTAATCAGTCCGACGGGATCCTGCTGATGGATCATAAGATAAGCCATGGCCGAGGCCAGACAGATCGCATATTCAAATTTGTTGAGTTCTTGGCGATAGGTGTAAGCCATTGATCGGCTCAAATCCATCACGAGGTAGCCGAAAATGTTTGTCTCAGCCTCAAATTTTTTGACATAATATTTATCGGTCTTGGCAAAGAGCGACCAGTCGATGTCGGCCGGATTATCGCCCGCGGTATATTTTCGATGCTCACTGAACTCGACCGAAAAACCCTGAAACGGACTAGCATGCATGCCTTGCAGAAAACCTTTGACGATAAACTGCGCACGCAGATCAAGACGACTGATCTGTCGAATGACCTCGGGTTTTAGATACTGTTCGGCGTTAGACACAGTTGCCTCGCGATCCGACAAACAAGTGAAATTTGCCTCGGACTAGCCGACGCTTTAAGGGAGAACGCCCGGCCCCTTATCAAATTTGGGAATTTCTGGCGTCGCCACGTCCGCGAGTAAACGATTCAACAGATCTTCGGTCGACATGCCCTCGGCCTGTGCTTGAAAATTCGTGCTGACTCGATGTCGTAATACCGGAATGGCCACTTTCTGTATATCTTCCACTGCGACAGAAAAACGACCATTCATTGCGGCGATCGCCTTGCCACCTTGAATGAGAAACTGACCAGCGCGTGGGCCGGCACCCCAATCCACCAGATCACGAACATACTCCGGGGCTGATGAATCTCGAGGTCGTGTAGCACGAACCAAACGCGAAACATATTGAATGATGTATTCGCTTACTGCCACCGAGAACACTAACTTTTGCACATTCAAAATTGCCTTTGCCGACAAAATTTTACGGACCTCGGGATTTTCATGCCGGGTGGTTTGAGAAAGAATTTTTTCCTCCTCGTCGGCGGTCGGATAACCTACTTTGATATTGAACATAAATCGATCCAGTTGCGCCTCAGGCAACGGATAGGTTCCCTCTTGCTCGATAGGATTCTGCGTTGCAATTGTAAAAAAAGGTGCCGGCAAATCATACGTTTTTTGACCCACCGTTACCTCGCGTTCCTGCATTGCCTGCAACAGCGCTGCCTGCGTTTTCGGGGGAGTTCGATTGATTTCGTCCGCCAACAGGATGTTGGTAAATATAGGCCCTTCCACGAACCGAAAGTTGCGTCGTCCGGACTCATCTTCTTCTAGGACATTGGTACCCGTAATATCGGAGGGCATTAAATCGGGTGTAAATTGAATCCGTTGAAACTGGATATCAAGAATCCGAGCAAGAGTACTGACCATCAGCGTTTTCGCGAGGCCAGGCACACCCTCCAGGAGACAGTGTCCGCGCGTAAAAATGGCGGCAAATATCTGCTCGATCACCTCATGCTGCCCCACAATTACTTTCTGGAGTTCGTCCTGCATCACCTTCCGATGGTGGCTGAACTCCTGCAGCACATCGCCGAGGCTCTTTTGTTTGCCGGTTGCCGGTTGCTGGTTCATCGGAACCCTCCCCTTCTCTGCTGTATCCTATTCTTATTCTATCGGGGCTACGTTCCAACAGCAACGCAAACCGTTTCAGATTGCGGCATACGGTTGGTCCCTTTAAGATGGGGTAGTACAAACGACCGTAACAACGCATTTTATGATCCGATTAAATCGAATACTGCCCAAGTGTCTGTTTGCACTGTTTGCACTCTCGGCAACCGTCGCACGTCCGGTATGGGCCGAAGTTCGTGCACAACAGGTTCGTGAATCGATTGACCGGGGCATTCGTTTTCTAAAGGAAAAGCAAAGCCAGAAGGGAACCTGGACAGCCCATCCGAATTTTAAGGGGGGCGTAACCGCCCTTTGCACGCTTGCGCTGCTGGAAGCCGGGGTGCCTAAGGATCATCCGACCGTGCAGAGCGGATTAAGCGCGCTACGGAAATTTCATAGCTCCGGATCACGGCGGACTTATAGCACTGCTCTGGCAACCATGGTGTTTTGTCGCGCGGCGAACGCGGCTGATCGTCCCCTGATTCGAAAAAACGTTGCCTGGCTTGAGAACCGGCAGATTGAAAATGGAAAGCGGAAGGGAGGCTGGGGGTACGAGACGGGTGGCGGTGACCCATCGAATAGTCAATTCGCGATCCTCGCGCTCTATGAGGCCAGTCTGGCAGGATTTGAGGTTAAACAGACAACATGGAAAGCAGCGATCGAATACTGGGAAAAGCGACAGTTGAATTCAGGTGGCTGGAGTTACAGCGGAAACGTCGCCCGTGGAAGTATGACTTGTGCTGGGATCGCCTCGGTGGTGATCGCAGGACGACAGATCGGCGGAGGAGGTGCCAAATTTATCAATGGCGAGTGCGTGTGCGGAAACCCACCAAGTGAAACGGTGGTGACCGCCGGACTCAATTGGCTGGGACGCAACTTTTCGGTTCGCTACAACCCGATTGCAGGCATGAATTTAATGAGCCGTCGTAGTGAGAAGAACTTATATTATCTCTATGCGATGGAACGTGTCGGACGCGTCACGGGCCAGCGATTCTTTTACGGACCTCCAAAGAAGAATGAAGATACACGTCCAAAGTACGATTGGTATCGCGAGGGCGCGGCATTTCTCATATCGATCCAACAAAGGAACGGGAGCTGGGTGGGCGGCGGCATCGGGGAATCTAATCCCAGCGTCGCCACCAGCATGGCTTTGTTATTTTTGGCCAAAGGTCGACGCCCCGTTCTGATTTCAAAACTTGATCGACCCGGAGAAGATTGGAATCAAGCCCCTGAGAATCTTACGAATCTGACACAATACGTTGAGCGAAAGTGGAAAATGCCGCTCACTTGGCAGGTGATCAATCTCGAAAAAGCAACCGCGGATGATTACGCACAGACGCCCGTGCTTTTCATATCTGGTAGTGACGCATTTGAATTAAAACCCCAGCAGCGGACGGCAATGCGCCGCTATGTGGAGCGTGGTGGTTTTATATTTATCGATGGTTGCTGTGGCGACGATGGATTCGATTCGTCTATACGCAATGAACTTGCCGAAATGTTCCCAGAATCAGATTACCAACTCGAGCGACTGACGGCCGAGCATCCGATCTGGTCAATTGACGAAAAGGTCGACCCGCAATATCTCGACCAGAACGGGAGATGGCTCTGGGGGATCAATTTTGCCTGTAAGACAAGCGTCATTTATTGCCCTGGAAATTTGTCCTGCTTCTGGGAACTTGGCGGATTGTCTGGAACGGGCATACCAGGATTGGGCAAATCGGCCACGGCCGCTCAGGGGGAAATTGATACGTGTCGTGCACTTGGAGTGAATGTTTTGGCATATGCCACAAATAAAAATCTTAAACCAAAAGACGCCATTGCCACCGACACGCTTGACCGCAAACGTGACGATACGCAGCAGCGGGGGCACTTTGCGGTAGCCAAATTACAACATGCTGGAGGTTGTGACGTAGCCCCGCGCGCTGTGACGAACCTGATGGAGGCAATCAACTATTCGCTAGGCATGCAAACCTCCAACGAGACCCCTTTGATTTCACTCAATAATGCTGCACTGTTTGATTATCAATTTGTGACGATGCACGGCCGCCACGATTTTCGCTTCAGTGCAAAAGAAAAAAGGCAGCTTCGACTGTTCGTGCAACGTGGAGGTACAATTCTTGCCGATGCCATTTGTGGCAGCCCGCGGTTTACCCAAGCCTTTCGCCGAGAAATTCGAGCAACCTTCAATCAACCTCTGAAGAAGATTCCTCCAGATGATCCGCTCTTCTCAGTAGCGTATGGCGGTTCGGATCTTAAGCTGGTGGATCGCCGGGAAGCGTCGCCGAATAAAAGACCCGCAGAAGGAAATGCGGGTTGGGAAATCCGGATTAAAAAGGGCCCGCCACAACTTGACGGAATACGCATCGATGGTCGCTGGGCAGTTGTTTACTCGCCGCTTGATTTAAGTTGCGCCTTGGAAAATCACGCCTCACCGGACTGCAATGGATACAGCTCGGAAGATGCCGCTCGAATCGCAATCAATGTAATACTTTACTCGCTGCATGAGTAGAATCGTATCTACTAGCGTTGCCTGCGCGGCAAGCAGGCAAAAACGACATGTTGTAACATTCTTCATCATAATAGTTTGCGACGCCTTACTCGGCTATGAAAGTGCCTTGACCCATCGTTGCAGACAGACCTATAATCCCGCCGCTCAACTGGAGCGACATTCTACGTAAGCGGGTGTTTGTTTTACCTTTACGGTGGTTCGCGGGTTCTGCCGTACCCTCTTGCAGGCAAGGATGCCGATCTGATTATTCGAAGCGTTACACGCAAGGAACCTAGACGGGTCCGTGCAGCGAGACCGCTGCGCGGCGTTACGATCGGTTTGCGCGCTAGATGCTCAGGCCATAAAGTGGACCAGGGCAACTATCTATCGTGCGTCTGCCATTTCTTCTTTTTGGCCGTCTTGCTGTTGTTTCCGGGCTTCGCTGTATCTCAGGTTCCTCTTCCCCCGGTTCACCCGTTACCGGAAATTGAGCCGTTGCCCGAAGCTATTGCAACGATGAAACCGGCCATGCGAAAAGTTCGGGTTTGGCCGCGTGGAGAACCCGGCGCTGTAAACGCCAAATGGTTCCCGTCAGCCGATGGGCGGGAATCAATTGCCGTGATTACCGGTGGTATCAACATTTTAATCGAAGGTGCTGACCCGGCGGTTGGCACTGTGGACATCTCCACCGACCGGGTGGTGGTATGGGTGGGAGGGGATAAACCGCTTGATCTCTCAGGCATGAGCGCAATCGATGAAACGACACCGCTCGAATTATACATGGAGGGTAACATCGAATTCCGTCAGGAAGAGCGAATCCTGCAGGCCTCCCGGATGTATTACAACGCAAGTGAGAACAGAGGTGAAATTCTAGACGCGGAATTGCTTTCCCCGGTTCCGGAATACGAAGGAAAAATCAGGGTTCAGGCGGAACGGATGCGACAGCTCTCCAAAAGCCGCTTTCAAGCCAATGGTGCTAAATTCACCACCAGTCGCCTTGGGGAGCCCGGTTATTGGCTCCAGGCTGACGAACTCATGCTGGAGGAGGTTCCGACGACGGTGGTCGACCCGCTGACCGGTCAACGCGTAGCTGAAACGACCCAGATGGTGCGGGGAACGGGAAGCTCAGTCTATATTGAAGGTCTACCAGTTTTTTATTGGCCGAGCTGGAAAACTGACGCGCAAGATCCAACATTCTACCTCAACAATGTACGGGTAAGTGATGACAACATCTTTGGATTCCAGGTACAGACAAACTGGAATGCCTATGAACTGCTAGGAATTGATAATCAACCACCAGGCACTGAGTGGGATCTAAATGCGGATTTGCTGACTCTTCGTGGTATCGGATATGGAACCGCTTTTAATTATGATCGCGGATTTTTACCGTGGATGACCGATGACACGATGGGCGATTTTGAGGCATGGTTTATCAAAGACCACGGCCTCGACAATTTAGGCCTTGATCGCAGGGCACTTACACCAGAGGCGACTTTTCGTGGGCGGATCCGACTGGACCACCAGCAACGTTTCGGGGACGGATATAAATTTGTCGGGCAAGGGGGCGTTATAAGTGACAATAACTTCCTTCAGGAATATTTCCTTGAGGAATGGAACACCTATCCAGACCAAGTCACCCGCCTCCGTCTATCCAAGCGAACCGAAAATCGGATGTGGGAAGTTCGCGGCAATTACCGCTTGAATAACTTCTTTACGCAAGTGCAGTGGCTTCCACGAGGTGACCATTTTTGGTTGGGTGAATCGTTCCTTGGTGATCGTTTCACTTGGTATGAACACTCTAACGTCGCCTACGGAAAATACCGTATCGCAGCGGCTCCCACCGTACAGCCAAACGCCAGTCAGTGGCGTGTGCTCCCCTGGCAGGTGACCAATTCCGGAGGCCGTTACGCCACGCGACAAGAGGTGGATCTCCCGGTACCGGTCGGTCCGGTAAAAGCGGTCCCCTACGCGATGGGTGAGTTGGCATACTGGGATGCCGATATTAACGGCAATCCGATCAGTCGGGCTTATGGACAGATCGGGCTCCGCACTAGTTTGTCGATGTGGTCAATTAATCCGACGGTACAGAGCGATCTCTTCAATTTAAATGGACTTGCCCATAAGGTCGTGCTGGACACTGAAGTCAGCTATACCGATTCGAGTCGAAACGTCACAGATTTCCCACTCTACGATGCAATCAATGATGACGTCATGGAAAACTTCCTCAATCGATTGCAATCTCCACCTCTTGGCGGACCCTATTTAACCAACAACTTTAATAACATTTCTCCCTTTGATCCCCGATACTATCTGATTCGTAATGGAATCAGCGGGTGGGTCTCATCGCCATCCACGGAAGTGGTCGACAGCCTCACTGCTGTGCGGTTTGAGGCCCGCCAGCGTTGGCAGACCAAACGCGGAATCCCCGGAAATCGGCGGATCATCGATTGGTTGTCGTTCGATACGGGACTGACTCTATTTCCACAAGACCAGCAGAACTTTGGTCAGTATGTGGGCTTGCTAAATTATGAAGCCCGTTGGCACATCGGGGATCGCTTCACGCTCCTCTCGGACGGGTTGTTTGATACCTTCAGCGAAGGCCAAAAATTAATAAATTTGGGTGGCTATTTAAATCGCCCCGATGTAGGCAGCGCTTATCTAGGGGTTCGGTCCTTTGACGGTGGACGCAATACAGCAACCCCCGAACTCGGCAGCCAGGTAGCCCTGGCGAATATAAAATACCGGATGAGTCCAAAGTACATTGGTGCTTATGAGGCGAGCATTGACCTTGCTGGAACGGCCAACGTAGGCCAACGACTCGCGTTCACGCGAATCGGCGAATCGTTTTTGGTACGGGCAGGACTGCGTTACGATCTCAGTAAGAACAATCTAGGGGTAGCCCTGACCGTCGAGCCAAGACTCTTCCGCAAAGCAGGACAAAATCAAATTGAGGGAATTACCGTGCCCCCGGCAGGTGCTTACGGTATCGAATGAGGCAAACCCTGCATCCGTATGCAACGGCAAGGAGCAAAAATTTCTTATGTTGGCAAAAGAGGTAAAAACTGGGAGCGTCGTCAATTATTTGGGATCTCCGGTGTTAATTCAAACCATCAATGTTCAGAGCCCATCCGCACGCGGCGCTGCCACGCTTTACAAATTCCGCGGGAGAAATCTTGTTACGAAACAGAAGCAAGACCTCACACTCAAAGGCACTGAAACAATTGATGAGGCTGATTTTGAGCGGCGATCCGTAACTCTGATGTATACCGACGCAACAGAAATGCATCTTCTGGATGGGACCGATTACAACCAATACGCTCTCCCGCTCGAGGAGCTTGAAGCAGAGCAGCCTTACATCACCGAGGGTTTGGAAGGGATGCTTGCGCTGATCTATAATGGAGAGTGCGTCGGGCTCCAGATCCCGGCCACGATTGAGTTGGACATCACTGCAACTGATCCGGCCGTAAAAGGGGATTCGGCAACCAAGCGCACAAAACCTGCAACACTCCAGACAGGCTTAATTGTTCAAGTGCCTGAGTATTTAAAAACAGGCGAGCGAATTAAAGTCGACTCGCGTACTGCCCAGTACATTTCTCGAGCCTGAGGTGGTACAAAGGAAGGGAAATTACCAGAAATCCCAGCAGAACATTTGACGATGAATCAAGAAGATCCCCTCAATTTGACGACACTGATAAAACTGACTGACAGTAATCTTGCGGAAATTCTTAAGTTGGCCCTGGCGGATGAGGAAATTGAATGTGTGATTGAGGGAGAGCATCAGGCTGGGCTGACCGGGGTATTCCAAATTCGCGTCCTCGTACCGCAAAAGGATTTATCGCACGCCGAGCTAATCCTGCAGGAGCATGTTACTAGGATGGAAGAGGACGCTGAGCAGCAAGCCGATGATCCTGAAGACTCGTAGGCAACTGCCGGCGGGCTAGCTCTTTTTGATCTTCGAACAGAGATCGAATCCCCTCTCTGGCGGGTAGTCTTGCTGTGAAATACACCTAAAATGGGGTGAAGCAGGAAACGATAGGTGAATTTCAATGGCCAAAAAAGAAGGTAAGAAGGCGCCCCGCAAAAAGGTTCCCAAGGAACTTGCGGTGATCAATGCCGATAACTGCACCGGCTGTGAATCTTGCCTGGAGGTTTGTCCGGTCGACTGCATTGAGCTAAAGCGGCTTGATCCTGGCAAAAATAGGGGGATGGTGCAGGGTGCCGAGCAGTGGTGTGAAATTGACTTGGAACGGTGCATCGGCTGCGAGGTGTGTGTGCACATTCCCCAGAAGAAGACTAATCCATATGAACTCACCGTTTGTCCTTGGGATGCCATAGAGATGGTACCAACCGAGACCCTTCATGAAGTGGTTGCACAGATTGGCGGGCCCCCGGAGTATGTTGAAGAGAATTGGGATCGTCTCGTGACGACTGCCCATCAGTTGGCTACCCTTCGCGTTGAGTCCATGAATTAATTAATTGCCGATTTTACCGGCAAATTTTTGATTCAACTTCTTTCATGTACTGTATGCTCTCGCGGACAAGATTCTCTATCCCGGGCTTGTAGTCGAAGACTTCGACCGAAACCCAGCCACCGTAATTTACTTCGCGAAGCGCGTTAAAAATTGGGGCAAAGTCTTCGTCACCGAATCCAGGACCCTGCAGATTGGGGTCATTTGCATGAAAATGGGCCAGGTGTGCTGCATGTTTCCGAATTAAATCGGGAGCCGCATCGGATTCGCTTGCCATAGCTTTTACATCCAAATGCAGTCGGCAGAACGGTGAATCGAGCCGTTCGATCATCGACACTGTTTCCTTAGCTGTGGTCAGAAAATCGGTTTCTTTCGGGGCAAGAGGCTCCATAGCCAGAGTCACACCCAAATCTTCCAACGCGGGGAGGGCCTCACTAAGTACATCCACTGCGTTGTCCGTGGCAATCGCTAAGGACATGTCCGGTTCACGATTACGCTGTGGAGGAGATCCAAAAACCATAATCGATCCCCCAAGATCTCGGCAAAGCTTGGCGAGCTCAATCAAATAAATTGCCGTTCTTCTTCGTGTCGCAGGATTGGAACTGGTCAGATGGTATCCTTCGGTTTTTGCAAGTAACCAGTGCAGGCCAATGATTTCCAGTCCCGCCGCTTCGGCCTCACCGCGGACCTGCTCGCGCAGCGTCGGTGAAACTCCAGTAACTTCTGGTGCCAACGTGAAGGGGGCTACTTCTAATCCGGTGTAGCCACAATCGCTGGCAAACGAGAAAGCTTTGTCACGGGACCAATCGCCAAAGGTTTCGTTGCAGATTGCATACTTCATTGTCGGTCAATTCTTTCATCTCGATAAATCGCAGTAGGCTGCATGAGGGAAATTTTATTTTCGCGGTTTCACTTTTCGATGATAGATCGATCAGGATAATTCGTCCTCAGCGCCGGTGAGTTCCGGTTGATTTTTAACTTTTTTAGCCCGTCTCTTTTTTGTTTGATCCAGTGGGCGGCCCTGCGATGTACTTGGCGCACTTAAAGTCGGCTCGGCGGCACCATCGAGTGGTTGCCCCGCAGAGGCAGCATCGATTCTTTTACGCGATTGCTGTACATATTCTGGCGATAACTCAAAGCCTAAGAAATGACGATTTAATTTTTTAGCCACACTGGCAGTGGTGCCGCTGCCCAAAAATGGGTCAAGCACCCATTCACCCTCATGGCTTGATGCCCGCAAAATGCGACCAAGCAACTGCTCTGGCATCTGGCAACCGTGGAATCCGGCACGTTCCTTGAATGTTCCTGCCACTCGGGCAAAGTACCAGGTGTCGCCGTCGCTGCGAAAACCCTCTGGAAGATCCTGCGGTCTCAAAACCCATGTATCATCCGGTAACCGCCCCTTGGGGTTGGCTCGACGGTCTCCATAAACCAGCTGTCGTGCGGAGGGAACGCGAATCGTATCCGTGTTAAAAGTAAAGTTGTCTGGATCTTTCACCATCTGCAAAAGATGCGCATGCGAACGATTGAATTTCCGCGTGCAATTTACACCAAACGTGTAATACCAGATCACCCAACTGCGACAGGTTAGGCCCAACTCTCGTTGCATCATAACCTTCAACTCAGCTGCATAATCATCTCCAATTGCTAGCCAGAAGGTGCCCGAATCTTTGAGCAGGCGGATGATCTCAGCAATCCAGTCACTGCACCAGGCGAGATATTTGTCTGAATCAAGTTGATCTTCGTACAGATCGTATTCAAATCCGATATTAAAGGGAGGATCGGCAAACGCCAAATCCATCGAACCGGACTCGAGCTTTTTCATGCCCTCCAGGCAATCGCCACAGCGAATGTCAATCTGTTGGTGAGCCAAATCGATCCTCTTTATCCCTTGCGCAATGATTCTTGTGCCAATCGTACCATGAAAGAGGTCCTGCACAAGCAGCGAAGCATTAGCGATGGACTTCCCAGCAGCAACCCATAGAAACGCCACACTACGCTAAAATTTCCTTGCTGGTCCCACCAGCGCGTTCCCGCACCAGACGTGGCACCGCGTACCCAGGTAACCGACTACGCAATGTGGAAATGATTTGCTTCGCTCGGCGATCGCTGACTTCGAAGTGCATGCTCCCCTCAACGCGGTCGAGTTGATGCAGGTAATACGGCATGACCCGCAAATTGACCAGCTCCCGACAGAGCGATTCCAACGCCGCAGCGGAATCATTCACACCTTTTAGCAGCACCGACTGATTTAAAACTACCGTGCCTGAGCCGACGAGTTTGTGCAAGGCAACCGCTACTTGTTTGTCAATTTCAAGCGCGTGATTGATGTGAACGACCAAAACGGTTGTTAACCTCGTCCCGGTAAGCGTGTGCAACAAAGCATCGGTAACCCGAGAGGGAATCATGGACGGCAAACGAGAGTGAATTCGCAACCTTCGGATATGTGAAATCTGAGCAATCTTTTCTGTCAATGATTGCAATCGCGAGTCGGCCAGCATCCAAGGATCACCTCCACTAAGGATAACTTCGTCAATCGATGAATCCTCCGCAATTTTGTTCAGCGCCGGCTGCCAATTATCTTCGCCTTTCGGAACACTGCCGTAGGGAAAATAACGACGGAAGCAGTAGCGACAATGCACGGCACAGGCGCCGGTCACAACCAACAACGCCCGGGACTCATACTTCTGCAGGAGCCCCGACGTAAGTAGCGCTTCGCTGTCGCCAACCGGGTCACGCGAAAATCCCTCATCTGTCGATGTTTCGTCGGCAAGGGGAAGAACCTGTCGAAGCAGCGGATGTTTCGGATCCCCGGGCGGAATTTTGGCAACGTATTCTCTTGGGACAAAGAGCCGAAAATCTTTTGCAGCTCGCCTAGCCGCGCTGCAGTATGCGTCGGGAAGCTGAAGGATTTTACACAATTCCTCTGGCGTACGGATGGCAGTCCGTAGGGACTGCTGCCAATGATCTGTGTCAAGGCATTCGGAATCGGTAGCGACATTCAGCGATGGGGCCGTTACAATGTTCATCCCTCTAGGATATATCCAACCCAGAAAAAACAAAGGCGCGATCGTGGCAAGCTACAACACGAGTGATTTCCGCAAAGGTTTAAAGATCCAAATCGAAGGCGAACCGTATATGGTGATCGAGTCGAATTTCCGAAAACCGGGAAAGGGGAATGCGATCTACACCCTGAGGATGAGAAATCTAGTGCGCGGCACAGTGCTTGAGCGCAACTATAAGGGTGGCGAATCGGTCGAAGCGGCCGACGTTGAAGAAATCGAAGGCCAGTACCTTTACCGGCAAGGTGACAAATATGTGTTTATGGACACCTCTAACTATGAACAATATGAACTAAGTACCGAGCAAATTGGAGATGCTTGGAAATACCTCAAGGACGGTACACTCTGTCAAATGGTACTTTTTGAGAGTAACCCTATTACCGTCACACCACCGAACCACGTGGTACTGAAAATCGAATATTGTGAGCCCGGCGCGAAGGGAAATACGGCAACGAATGTGACCAAACCGGTGAAAGTGGAAACCGGTGCAGAAATCCAATGTCCGTCATTCGTTGAAATGGGGGAATTGGTCCGGGTGGATACGCGAACTGGTGAATATATCGAACGTGTTAAGGAATAAACACGCTGTGTTGGCGACTCGCAAACCAATGCGGTATGCCACCAGAATGTGTTTCCCAGATGAATCAAACCGATCTCGCTACTGCCTGGAGACCCTCCCCGGACTGGTCGGAGATTCGTCTGAGAGCAGAAGTCCTCCGCCAAACACGCGCGTTTTTCCAAGAGCACGATTTTCTTGAAGTGGAAACACCGCTGCTTTCCACCGATACAGTCGTGGATGCCGAAATTGAGCCAATCAGCCTGTCCTGCGGCATTGAGGGCAAAAAATTTTTTTTGCAAACCTCCCCGGAGTTGTGCATGAAGCGATTACTGGCAGCCGGGGGAGAGGCTCTATTTCAAATCACCCGCGCTTTTCGCGACGAGGAGTGCGGCCCACTTCACAATCCAGAATTTACAATTCTGGAGTGGTACCGATTGGGAGATTCAATGCAGAAGGGTATGGATTTTCTCTCGGATCTTTTCCAATCCCTGATGAACACCGATAGGGCAATCCGTTGCAGGTATAGGGATGCATTTTTGAAATTTACTGGTCTCGATCCGTTCACCTGCGAGGCAGCTCAATTTGCACAAGTCGCAACCGCCAACGGACTGGCCGCGCCTGCGCAGCTAGGAGATGATATAGATGACTGGCTCGACTTTCTTCTCATCGAGATGGTGATGCCCCATTTAGGCCTAGAAGCCCCGGTCATTCTTTACGATTATCCAGCGTCGCAGGCGGCTTTAGCCAATGTTCGTGCTGAAGCAATTCCCGTAGCCGAGCGTTTTGAATTATTTTACCAGGGCATTGAACTTGCAAACGGTTATCACGAATTGTGTGATCCACATGAGTTGGCCCGTCGCACGGCACAGGCGAATGCAAAACGGACGCAGCAGGGTCGCCGCCCGCTGCCGGACGGCGGGAAACTGCACGCGGCAATGAAGGCAGGACTACCTCCCTGCACCGGGGTAGCTCTCGGGGTCGATCGCCTGGTAATGCTGGCCGCGAAAAAAAAACAATTAGATGAAGTGATTGCATTCACTATTGATCGTGCTTAGCGGTTTACGATCCCGCACCGTTTTGTGTAAATTCGCTACGTCTCGGATAAGCGGGCAAATATTTTGAAGCAGAACGGCAGTCGGCTTTTCGGATCAATCTGCTGTGATTCTTCCTCCTCTAATCTCCACTGACTCCAATCAATTGCGGGAAAATAGACATCGCCTGCCACGTCGGCACAGACTTCCGTAAGATAAATCCGTGCGGTGAACGGGAGCGCCTCCTGATAAAGGTGTCCACCGCCAATGATAAAAACTTCTGTTTCCCTCTCGGTTCGTTTTAAGGCCTCCCTAAAATCAGCGATCACTTCCACTCCGTCAGCTGTGAAATTCGGGTCGCGACTCAACACAATCGACCGCCGTTCGGGCAGCGGACGACCGATCGAAACGTAGGTTTTTCGACCCATTATGATCGAATGTCCAGTGGTGATTTTTCTAAAACGTCGCAGATCGGCGGATATATGCCAAGGTAATTCACCGTTACAGCCGATCACACCATTTTTTGCCGCGGCAACAATAATCGATATCATTAAAAAATTTCTTTTTAAGAAAATGGCACGTGAGGCATCAAACGCTCACCGGGGCTTTGATGTGCGGGTGCGGATCGTATCCGGTGAGTTCAAAATCTTCGAAGCAAAAATCAAATATCGATTTGACGTTTGAATTGATTTTTAGTTGGGGGAGCGGTCTCGGCTCACGGGAAAGCTGGAGTTCGGCTTCCTGCAGATGATTGTTGTAAAGATGAGCATCGCCAAACGTGTGAATAAATTCACCAGCTTTGAGGTCGGTTACCTGGGCAAGCATTTGCGTAAGCAGCGCGTACGAAGCGATGTTAAAAGGCACACCGAGGAAAATGTCAGCGCTACGCTGATACAACTGGCAAGAGAGGCGGCCTTCACTTACATAAAATTGGAAGAGTGCGTGGCAGGGGGCGAGTGCCATCTGAGAAATTTGGGCCACATTCCAGGCGGAAACCAGCATGCGACGAGAATCCGGGGTTTTTTTTATCTGCTCTACCAGTTCCTTAAGTTGGTCAATCGACCGGCCATTTGCAGCGGGCCAACTCCGCCACTGGCGACCATAAACGGGACCGAGTTCCCCGTCAGCATCTGCCCATTCATCCCAGATGGAAACCCCATTCTGTTTCAGATAAGCGATATTCGTATCACCGCGAATAAACCAAAGTAATTCATAAATGATCGATCGCAGATGTAATTTTTTAGTCGTGCAAAGCGGAAATCCATCGGCCAGATCAAATCGCATCTGATAACCAAAAATGCTTCTTGTGCCCGTGCCCGTACGATCATTTTTCGCACAACCATGTTGAAGCACATGTCGCATCAGGTCCAGATACTGTCGCATTAATCCTTCCCTTTCGTCTTGCGACCTTCAATCAAAATTTGACCAGTGTAGCAATAGCGCACTATTGTGTTTGGGTCGTAAATCAACCATTTCCCATTAGTTCTTCTACCAGCTTGGCAACCAACTCGGGGCTATCTTGTTGCTCTAAGTGTTCGATGCGTTGGGGTTTCACTTCAAGATTTTCCAGGGCGGTACGAATTCGTTTCCAAACAGCTGTCCGTTTTTTTCCTTCTGCTAGATAAAGCTCTGTCACTAATTCACTAAGTCGTTGGTGAGAAATCGCAGCACGATTTTTATAATAATTTTTTATAATATTTTGTTGGTAGGAAGATCGTTCTTTCATCAATTTACTGCTCTTATTCACTTGGTTGAGAGAAGTATTTATTACTCTCCTGTGGTCCGAGATGTGCCGCAACCGCGCGAACGTCATCTTCACCGGACCTGATCGAAAAGCTGCACTATCTGGTAGAGTAAGTCCATCTGGAACGGTTCAACGTTATTCGATCCTTGATCCTCTCACAAGACCGGCGGATTTTGAGGTTGCTAAAATTACCGGCTCTTCCAGAAAGAAACGTTCATTTCGCGGCCTTCCGATCAACTCTAGATGAATCGAATTAAAACCGTGCGATCGCCATTTTTTCGCGGCCTCAAAATCACTGCCTTCTGGACACTGGTGAGTCGTCTACTGGGCATGGTTCGCGACGTGGCAACCGCCGCACTCTTCGGTCTAACTGAGAATGGAGTCATGGATGCCTTTGTAATCGCATTTCGAGTCCCCAATATCTTTCGTCGACTCTTCGGGGAGGGTGCCCTGTCGGCGAGCATGCTGCCGGCCATTGCAGCCAGAAGGGAAGCAGATTCGCATTCAGTTTGGCAGTTAGTCAGCACGCTTCTGGGTTGCGTCTTTGTGATCATGGCAATACTGACCCTGGTGGCGGAACTTTCTTGTGGATTACTTTGGATCGGGTCACAAGGGCAGACGGAATATCGCCTGGTAGCGGGGCTTTCCGCCGTGATGCTTCCCTATTTGCTATTTATCGCTATGGCCTCCGTCGCGTCTGCAACGCTGCATGCATTCAATCATTTCAGCACACCGGCATTCGTTCCTGTTCTTCTGAATTCTATATGGATCATCACAGCGGTCGTAATCGCACCCGCGTGGAATGACGCGCCCGCGACACAAGCGTATCTGATTGCGATTGCTGTTCTGCTTGGTGGAATATTACAGTTTGCGGTTCAAATTCCGGTGCTCAGGCGGTTCGGTATGCGATGGCAGTGGAATTGGATTGATAATTATTCGGCGATCTTTCGCATTGTACGCGAACTAATTCCGATGGCTGTCGGGCTTGCTATTTTGCCGATCAACACTTTGATCGATACAGCTATCGCCTGGATTTTTTCTGCATCAAATCCTGAAACACCGATCGCTTGGCTCGGAGGAACTGTTAACTATCCTTTACAGGAAGGAACCGTTGCAGCAATCTATTTTGCGGAACGCCTTTATCAATTTCCAGTCGGACTACTAGGTGTCGTGATCGGTCTAGTCACTTTTCCCGCACTCAGTCGTCATGCGACCACGGGAGATCGATCACAGTTTGTCAAACAAATGATACAGGCCTTGCGAACGAATCTATTTTTTGCCATTCCTGCGACCGCTGGTTTGATCCTACTGGCTGAACCGCTCACCAGTCTGCTCTTCCGGCATGGAGCATTCACCGGCACCGACATACAGCGTACAGCGCAAATGGTCGCAGCATACGGTTGCGGAGTCTGGGCTTACAGCACACTGCCGATAATCATCCGCGGATTTTACGCGGCGGAAGATTCGCAGACCCCCTTTCGCCTGGGTATGGTGGTCATTGTAACCAACGCCCTGGTTGACCTCATCTGCATCTGGCAATTGGGAGAAACGGGTTTGGCATACGCCAGCGCTGCTGTGGCGACCTTGTTCGTACTGCTACTCGCCCGAGAAGCGCAGCTTCGGTGGCAGCTCTTCGCTGGGCCATTGATCGATAGACAAAACAAGCAAGCCAAAAACATACTGATCATCACACTATTACGGAGTAGTTTGGCAACGGTAACGATGTACGTGGTGGGCTACTTTCTGCTTCGCCAGATTACACCTGTGGTGTCACTGTCTTTCGGAGGCAGATTTTTTATTGTGAGTATAATCCTGATCTGTAGCGTGACACTCTACCTGCTTGTTTCATGGCTGTTGGGGGCCCGTGAGTGGCGTGAATTGAGTCGCCGGCCCAAGCGGTGAACGCGGTCTTGGCCCACGACGTCGCCATCGGGTAGATTAAGATAGTTAAATCGTTCCAAAAACCGCTAGCTATTTATATCGTTACCCAATATCCGCCCATGCCTATTGTCAAGTTCACAAAAGAAAAGAAAGAAATTGAGGTGCCGGTCGGAACCGACCTACGCACGGCAGCTCAAAAAGCAGGCGTCAATATTTATGACGGCTTTAACGGTTTTGGTGCGAAACTCAATGCGCTATTTAACTGTCACGGATTTGGAATGTGTGGAACCTGTCGCGTCAATGTGACACAAGGTATGGAGAATACAAACCCACTCACTGTTCGGGAGAAACTGAAATTTAAAACGCCGCTCCCGACCCCTATGCCAGACCCACTTCCTTGTCTGGCTTACATCGGTAATGAGGAGACTATGCGGTTAGCCTGTATGACTCGCATCGAAGGGGATGTGGAAATCGAGACTGGGCCAGTAATCGATCTGTTTGGCGAAAACTTTTTTAGCTAGTCAGTTTCCCTGCGCGGGCCAGACGCATATTACCCCAGTAACGTGAAACAAATTATCGCCATCGTTAAACCGTATCTGGCCGAAAAAATTTTAACGGCTTTACGCCGCGCACCGCTTGAAGCACTCAATGTTCAAGAGGTTAAGGGGCACGGAAGACAAAAGAGTTATCTCGATGAGTATGGTGATACCGAATATTCGCACGCTTTCTTGCCGAAAGTTGAGATCACACTTTGGGTGGATGATGCCCGCGCTGAGGAGGTAGTCCGCAAATTAATTGATGTTGCCCGTACGGGTCGGATCGGTGATGGTAAAATTATGATGCTCCCGAGTGAGGAAATATCTGTAGTCCCATCGAGTGACTGACACTGATTTAATACCTGAATGACATCTCAAAAGGCTTTTATGAAATCGCTCAAATCACCGAGGGCAATGTGATGGATTCACCCGTACTCCTAAAAATTGCCGGAGATGTTGTTGGAAAACAGGTCTTCACCTGGAAAGATCTTGCTGCGATCGATTCGCATTGGCAGATTGACGATGTCAGCCAAGTCGATTCCAAAAGAAGTGGTGGGGCGATCTGGTTGCGCGGAATTCTCGAGGTTGCCGAAGTCTTACCTGGTGCCAAATACATCACGCTACATAGCGAGCGCGATGACTTTCATGCGAGCCTGCCTCTTGAAGCGGTCTATGAGCGGGGAATGCTTATTTATCGTGATAAAAATCAACCGCTGCCTGTCACGGCAGGCGGTCCCGTCCGATTTTTTATTCGGGATCATACAGCATGCCAAGCGACTGAGATTGATGAATGTGCCAATGTTAAATACGTGGAGGAGATCGAATTTTCGCAACAAAAAAGATTTGATAATCGTCCAATCGATGATGCGTCACATGCCGCGCTCCATCGCCAGGAGAAAGACTAAGTGAGTGATTTTCGAATCACACCGATTGAGATTTTAGTTGTACTCATTTGCCTGGGTCTGATTTCGGTCCTGATCCTACCCGCGTTGCTGATTTCTAGAGAAGAATCCCGGTCGGTAACCTGCCAATCACATCAAGTCAAGTTGGTTCTAGCAATTCGAGAACCTAATGACCCTTTATCAGTCTTGGATCTGACAAATTGGCCGCAGTTGTTGGCCTCGCGTTTGAGTGACGGGGCAATCATTGAACACTGTCCGAGTGACGACAGGCAGCCACCGGCCGCTGCAAGCTACGGAATCAATCCGCAGATTGTTGCTTTCAACGATGAAGATGCAAGCAGAATTTCATTTCTTGATTTTGACGACATGGTTGTCAATTTGATGGAACAGCAACTCATCGGTCACTGGAATCAATCGGTGGCCCCCCGTCATTTTGATTTAGTAAATGTTGTTTTTTATGATTCCCATGTCGAGATGAAAGAGGTTGCGGAAATTTCACCGGGGACCACAAACCGCTTGAGCAGGCTCTGGTTATCTGGAAGCGTAGCCGGCAAGTAGACCAGAGCTTGGTGTGGTTTCAACCCGAGATCGGGCTGTGTTCCCCAGCGGTCATTTGAGCGAACGTTTGTCTATCCCGAATGGTTACGACCTGGCCATCACGGATTAAAAGCTCGGCTGCTAACGGCTTCGAATTGTAATTCGAGCCCATCACCGAGCCGTAGGCGCCGGCACATTCAATGACCAGAAGATCACCCACTTCAGCCTCAGGGAGGGCTCTAGTGCAGACAAAACCGCCCTCCTGCTGCGTAAAAATGTCACCCGATTCGCACAACGGCCCACCGACGATCACCTCGCGTAATGCCACCGATTCAGATCTTGCCTTGCGGTGATAAATCGACATCGGATGGTATGAGCCATACAGAATGGGTCGCGCCAGATCATTAAATCCAGCATCAATCAAATAAAACCAATTCGCATCCATTTTCTTTATCGCACGGATCTCTGCTACCAGAAAACCGGCCTCCGCGACTAGATAACGTCCCGGTTCAATTTCCAATCCGAGAGGATGCCCAAAACAGGACTCCAATCTTTTACGCGACGCATCCCAAAGTTGAAAATAAGCTTCGAGGTCAACATACGATTCCTTGGCCTCATACGGGATGGGGAGTCCGCCTCCAGCACTGATCGTCTTGAGACTTGCACCCACTACCCCGGCTGCCTGTTCCATAGCCGTCACGACTTGGGCAAGGTGTTCCAGGTCGGTGCCCGACCCGATATGCATGTGCAGGCCAGTCACTGTGAGGTCGTACTTTTTGACGATCTGTAGACAGTCACCCAACTCACTGTGCCAGATGCCATGTTTCGATTGGGAACCGCCCGTATTAGTCTTTTGGCTATGGCCATGGCCGAATCCAGGATTGATGCGCAGCGTCACATCTTGGCCAGGCGCTCGCTCACCCAGTTGGATCAGCATATCGGGTGATCCGCAATTCGTATGGATACCCCGTTCCAGCACGAGTTCAAGCGATGAGCGATCAAAAATATCAGCGGTGTACACAATCGGAGTGGGATCGCCTGCGGACGAAAACCCAGCCGCCTCAGCGCGGAGAATTTCTCCCGCACTTACCGCGTCGACCACTGCCCCGTGCTGACGGCAAATATTAAGAATAGCAAGATTACTACATGCCTTTTGCGCGTATCGGACAACATCGAACGCCTTCAAATCTCGAATGCGTTCAATAATTTTTTGTTCGTCATAAATGTAAAACGGTGTCTTTTCTCGGGCCGCCAGTTCGGCCAGCGGGAGTTCGGCTATGTGACTGCGAAGAAGATTATTAGACGAATCAGTAGACATTCTTTTAGTCGATTGATTTGGTTATGTCAGAGTAGTGTTAAACCGCAAAAAGGGCATTTCCCCGATTCGACCAAATGGAGGCGAAGGCCGACGGAGTTTAACTGATCCTAAATGCAAACAGGTCACTCGGCTAGTACGTGGTGTGCCGGTTTACAAGGGTCCGATCCCGCCTGAGACGGCGGCTGAATGCGGATAAAAAGAGGAGCAGGATCCAGCTGCGGTGTGGGCATTTACGACCCGAAGAGGCCCAGATCAGGGAGTTACGTGGTGCCAGAGAAGTATCAATTATCAGGAGGATAAATGCCCTAATCCGGTATTTTCGGGATTTGTTGCCGAACGGAACCAAAGTTACAATGAAGAGTCGGGAGACGACGGGCGGAGTGTGGGGCATGGACGACGTGTCCTCGAAACCGCGGAGGGAGGTGGTTGCGTGCAAATTGATATTTCAACCCGTCATGGTCACTTAAGTGAGGCAAGTCAAAAAAAAATTGAAGCGAAAGTGATTAAAATCACGCGGATATTTGATCGCTTGACCTCTATCCATTTGACGGTTGATCTTGAGCATGAACACATGCCCTCTGTTGACCTGAGAGTCTCAGCCGAGCATAAGCACGACTTCGTCTCCAGTGATCGGGGGACGGACCTCATGGGCTCCATCGATAGTGTTGTGCATCGCATCGAGAGTCAACTCCGCAAGTACAAGGAAAAAATTCAGCAGCGTCATCGTACGGAATCAGAAAAGGAAATGCTCTCGGAAACGGATGCTGAAAATCTAGACCGCCAGCAATAGAAATTGCTTCCCGCTCACGCTGCGTGTGGGGGTTTGTCGATTCAATTAAATCGGATTGAAAATAAGTATTAGAAATTACGAAAAGGATTGGAAGGAATGAAATTTTCTGACTTCGTGACTAGCACCGCGATACGACCAAATCTATCGGCTGTGGGTAAAGAGGATGTGATTCGTGAAATGACCACCGCTTTGGTGGAAGCGGGTGCCATCACAGAAGGTGAACTTGAGAGCACCATCAAGGCTATCACCAAAAGAGAGGAGTTGGGCAGTACGGGCATCGGTCGCGGTGTCGCCGTGCCCCATACAAAACATCCCAGTGTCGACAAGCTAGTGGGCACCGTTGGAGTAAGCATTGACGGTGTCGACTTTAAAAGCCTGGACGGAGAAAAAGTGCATTTATTCTTTTTACTAATTTCTCCACCTGATCGTCCAGGTGACCACCTCCGTGCTCTAGAGAACATTTCAAGACAGTTACGGGATGACACGTTTTGCCGATTTCTCAAACAGTCCAAGACTGCGGAAGACATCTGGCAGCTTTTGGAGGAAGCAGATAACAATCAATTTGTAAGTTAGCGGTTCATTTTTTGGCCGCTGAGCGGAAAGAATCAACGTATTTTGTCTTCAGGTGATTTGAGTTCGCCATTCTTGACGACAGGTTCTGAAGTGGACAGTGATAACCAACTGAAAGCGAAAAAGTCTGTAGAGGTTAAAAATCCTCAGGGCCTGCATTTGCGCCCGGGAGAGGTATTCACGCGAACGGCGAGTGAATTTAAATCAACGATTGAGGTCATTAGTGGCGATCGTCGGGTCGATGGAAAAAGCTTGCTCGATATTGCCACATTAGGTGCCAGCCAAGGCACCCAACTCGAAATTGAAGCTCACGGCCCGGATGCTGAAGCGGCCGTTGAGGTGTTGGCGAAGATTGTGGAAACAAGCTCTGTCGACGAATTAACCAAGGAACCATAAGTAAAACAAAGTAGAAGCCCATTTGTGATTCTGGCGTTATGCCAAAAAAGGGGTTTCTACGCAGCGACAGGCAGGCGGCAGTTACGGATCGGTGTCTATTGGGACACCGCTGCGTGAGCGTGTTTTTTGCACGCCCGATTCTGCTTGGCAAGATTTGATGCAGACACTGCAAGGAATAGCCGTTTCACCGGGCGTTGCCATCGGTGAAGCTTTAGTCATTGACAATGAGGGGTTTCGAATCCCACAGCGATTTGTCGCGCGGGATGCGGTCCAGGCAGAAATTGCTCGCCTCACCGACGCCATCGCAGGTGCGGATCAGGAAATTGCCGCTAATCGGGATACCGTTACTGAGCAACTCGGAAAGCACTACGGGGCAATTTTTGGTGCACATCTCAAAATGCTGCACGACACTCGATTGCGTCGTGAAATAGAGAGCATGATTCGGCAGAAGCACTATTCTCCCGAATATGCAGTCAGTCGAACAATGCGTCGCTACGCAAAGGTTTTTCAATCGCTTGATAATGCGTTTATGAAGGAGCGTTCACAGGATATTTTCGACATAGAAAAGCGACTTCTAAAACATCTTTTACGAGATCGTAGAGAAGATGTAAGCCAACTCTCTTCGCCGGTGGTTTTGCTGGCACACAACCTTACACCAAGTGAAACAGCGAACTTAAATCGTAAATATGCCCTGGGTTTTGTGACTGAAGCGGGCGGGCCCGGCAGCCATACGGCGATTGTCGCCGAGGCGATGCGCTTGCCGGCAGTGGTCGCCACCGGACCTTTTCTGACTGATGTATCCGGTGGTGATTTAGTCATCATTGACGGCAATCTGGGCCGCGTGATTCTTCAACCGGATGAGGAAACCGTAGCGAAATATCGCTATGAGGCTGAAGAGCACCGTAGTGTTGAAGCGCGGCTCAAATCATTCGCAACGAAGGCGGCCACGACCTCTGATGGAGAACGCATTCAACTCTATGGAAATATTGAATTTCCCTACGAAGTGGATCAGTGTCAGGCTGGTGGTGCGGATGGCATTGGCCTCTATCGCACCGAATTTCTTTACCTGAATGCCAAAAAAGAGCCAACCGAATCAACGCACTATAAGGCGTATAAGAAAGTGTTGCTCGCGATGGGAGACAAGCCGGTATGTGTCCGCACGCTCGACTTAGGCGCGGACAAATTAGTGGATGATGCAGATGCGGGAGACGAAAAAAATCCCGTACTCGGACTGCGTAGTATTCGGCTTACGCTGCGTAATGTGCCGCTCTTTCGCACCCAGTTGCGCGCGATCTTACGAGCCAGCACTCTCGGCAAGGTTCAGGTCATGTTTCCGTTGATCACGACACTTAAGGAATTACGGCAGGCAAAAATGTTGCTCTCCGATGTCATGGAAGATTTAGAAGAGAGCAAGATTGATTTTGATCGGCACATTAAAGTAGGCATTATGGCCGAGGTTCCGGCCACGGCACTCATGTTAGAGCGGTTCCTAGACGAAGTTGACTTCGTAAGCATCGGAACGAATGACCTGATTCAATACACCTTAGCCGTGGATCGAAGTAATAAAGATGTAGCATCAATGTACACTGCAAGTGAACCGGCTGTGCTGCGCTTGATCCGAATGTCTATTCAGGCTGCCGGTCGGGTCAATAAACCAGTAAATGTCTGCGGGCAAATGAGCGGTAATATTCTTTACACGATGCTTCTGCTCGGCTTTGGTTTACGGCATTTCAGCGTTCCACCAGCCTCCATTTTGGAAATAAAAAAAGTGGTATCTAGCGTAAATATCAAACAATGCCAGCGGATTGCTCGCCGTGCAATGTCGATGGAACATTCTCAAGATATTCGTAATTATTTAAAAGAAGAACTCCGCAAGCAGGTTCCTGAATTGGTGCCTTAATAATCAAAAGTGAATCCTAGACCAGACCAACACTGTCGCATTCGTATTCGTTTTGCAAAAAATGAATCGCTCCGATTTCTCGGACATCGAGATTTAATTCGTTCAATGGAACGCATATTTCGTCGCGCTGGGCTGAAATTGGTGATGAGTGAAGGGTTCCATCCGCGTCCTCGGATGCGATTTTCTGAACCATTATCCTTTGGGCAAGTCGGTTTGAATGAAGTGATGGATCTGGTGGTCATAGCGATAGATGACCCGGCGCAATTAAAGGAGAGGCTTAATCAAAAATCGCTATGCGGTTTGGAATTCAAGCACATTGAAATCCTTAAAGATGGTGACGAAAAACTCAAAGCCAGGAGCTTCTGCTATGAAGTGGTGATACCGTCGGATCTTAGAGATCGGGTGGCGGTAAAAATTGATCGCTTCCTTGCGGAGAAAAATTATTTCGTGGAGCGTGCGCGTCGTGAGCAAACGATCGACATTCGACCGCTCGTTCTAAATTTACGACTCGAGGGATGCCAATTGCAGATGCAATTGCAGGCTACCCAGGACGCCGGAGTCCGACCGAAAGACATACTTGAATTACTAGATCTCTCCATCGAGTCCCGACGTGGATCGGTGCTGACGAGAACTGCCGTACAACTGTAAATGTAGAAAGTAAGGACAATGAAAAATGAAATGTTAATCAATGTTTCGCAACCCGAAGAGTGTCGGATTGCTATCGTTGAAGACGGAGTACTTGAAGAACTATATATCGAAAGATCAAGTCAGGATAATTACGTCGGGAACGTGTATAAGGGAGTTGTGGTCAACTTGGAACCAACCATTCAGGCAGCATTTGTAGACTTCGGGGTAGGTCGCAACGGTTTCCTCCACATCAGCGATGTGGAACCACAATATTACCGCCAAGCAGGGATTGATCCTGCAAAATATATGGAGAGCGGTGGCGGATTTTATCGCGGGGAAGAAATCGCTGATGAAACTGGTAGCGGGGGAGACGAATCTGAGGCAGAAAACAGTGGTGAAGCAGGTGACGATAGTAGCACTACCGGCAGCGGTGATTCCCCACGCAATGGCAAGCGACCGCGGGGTCGGCGTGGTGTGCGGCCTGGCGCGCGACCTCGTGTAAAACCACCCATTCAGGATATTTTGCGGAGGGGCGACGAGATACTTGTCCAGGTCATCAAAGAGGGCATCGGCAATAAGGGCCCAACGCTCTCCACCTATATCAGCATACCGGGTCGGTATTTGGTATTGATGCCGGCACTAGGTCGTGTGGGAGTCTCAAGAAAAATTGAAGATGAAGATGACCGACGCCGGTTGCGTGATATCCTGCTTGATTTAAATCCGCCGAAAGGTCTGGGATTTATCATCCGTACCGCGGGAGCTGGGCGAACGAAGCGAGAATTGTCCCGAGATTTAGCCTATCTGTTACGGCTATGGAAGGTCATTGTTCGCCGCGTAAAGAAATGTCGCGCGCCGGTGGACATCTATGAAGAGAGTGACATGATCATCCGCACGATTCGGGACATTTTCAGCAGTGAGGTGGATGTGATTCATGTGGATGAGTCACATGCTTTTGACCGTGCCAAAGAATTTCTCCAAATGGTAATGCCCCGCCATGTCGGTCGTCTGCAACTGCATCGTGGCAAGGATCCACTTTTCAATAAATACAATTTGGAGGATGAGATATCGATGATCCACCAGCGGGAAGTTCCGCTCAAGAAGGGTGGCTCGATTGTCATCGATCAAACCGAAGCACTTGTAGCAATTGATGTAAACAGTGGAAATTTTAGAGCTAATGGGACGGCCGAAGAGTCCGCGTTTCAAATCAATCAGTTAGCAGCCAAAGAAATCGCCCGGCAATTGCGATTACGGGACCTCGGAGGGGTGGTCGTCAATGACTTTATCGACATGCGACAAGAGCGGCATCGTCGAGGGGTTGAACGTGTGCTGCGCGAGGCAGTTAAGCGGGACCGTGCCAGAACTAAAATCTTACGAACCAGTCCGTTTGGTTTGATCGAAATGACCCGCCAACGGATTCGGCCTGGACTAAAGCGTAGTATCTATCGTGACTGCCCGAGTTGCGATGGCTCGGGAGTGGTAAAGACGCCGGAAAGTATGGCGATCGAGGCCGTACGGATGCTGATGAGTGCCGCCCACCATCCGGAAGCGGTGCAGATTGACATTCAGGTTGCTGAAGAAGTTGCTACGTACTTAAACAACCGCAAACGGCGGGAAATTGCCCAGTTGGAACTAGAGGCCGAAATTTCGGTGCAAATACGTGGAAAAGAAGGATTTGCCCCTGAGCAAATCGAAATAGTGGGTCGAAATAAACATGATCAGGACATTCAGTTTACAAGTCTTTAAGGCCCGGTCCTAAAGTGGTGGTTCGAGGATAAAAGGGCTAAATTAGCCGAAAAAATCAGTGGGCCTGCTCGACGTGGCACGGCACAGCGGTTACGCTGGAAGGCTATCAAGTTTTTAAATGATGCTCTTTTTGCCGTGGTTATGCCAATCTGCTGACCGTTGAAAGGAAGTTTTTTGATGTACGCAATCATCGCCGACAGTGGAAAACAATTCAAAGTGCAAGAAGGTCAGCAGGTAGCGATCGATTATCGGGATAATCACGCGGGCGACCGCGTGACCTTTGATCGTGTGCTTTGCGTTAGCAGTGAGAATGGGGTTGAGGTGGGAACGCCCACCGTGGCCGGAGCCACGGTAGAGGCGGAAGTTATCGGCGTCGTCCAAGGGCCAAAACTGGTCGTGCAAAAGCTACGGCGGCGTAAGAATTCCCGCAGAAAAACCGGGCATCGGCAGCTTTACACCGAAATCCGAATCGACAAGATTTCGGTCTAAATCACCGGTATGGGCGGATTTATCTCAGCCGATTTACATCTACTCGATTGCTGAGTCACCAAAGCCCCGAAAATGTGTCTGATTGCTTCGACCGATTGCAGCGAACGCTGCTCATTCCTGCACTAATTTTTCTCTGTTTTGTCGCATTTCTAGCTCTTCTAGCAAACACAGTCGTGGCCTATCGCCCCGATGCGACTTTGTAGACAAATTTCAACCGCAGCCCGGACGTGTTCCGCCATCCGCAGCTGTTAGAATCGTTACAGAAGATTTAAAATTTTATAAACTTTTTCTTCACAAATTTTTCCCGACATTAACCGGGAAAATCATCGTAAAAAACAAAAACCTCGGAAAAAACCTGCGATTGCAGGTACCGATTCGCTCGGTTATGCTGGCAGAGCTTGCGAGGGATGATTTCTATAAGTCATTTAATATCAATGATTTATAGAATTTAGCAAATAACGATTGACGGACCTTAAAAAGGCTCTACAATCACG
>CEVF01021751.1_pt1 | contig 30989 bp, 20 predicted proteins | sample 356441 | NCBI WGS metagenome assembly CEVF01 (sample SAMEA2622765, study PRJEB7988) | marine metagenome | biome: marine biome (ENVO:00000447); feature: surface water layer (ENVO:00002042); material: "saline water (ENVO:00002010), including plankton (ENVO:xxxxxxxx)" | depth 5 m | reverse complement strand
TTGGTTGGTACGGCCCTGTTCTTGATGTTAATGGCAGAAAAAGGGGGTACCGTGGCCGAATTGCGCGCCAGCTACCCAAGCTACTATATGAGCAAGAAAAAAATTCAGTTGACCCCAGAGCTCGATGTGGACGGAATATTGAAGGGTATGGCCGAAAAATATAAGGATGGGGATATTTCGACAATCGACGGTGTCAAAATCGACTTTCCTGAAAACTGGGTACACTTGCGAAAGTCGAATACCGAACCCATTATCCGTATCTATACGGAAGCCAAAAGCCAAGAAGCGGCAGATGATCTGGCTGATAGGATCATTCGTGAGATAAAGGAACTGGCAGGTATAGGCTGATCATTGCCGTAGCGATTTCAGGTATGCCTCCCGAACTATTTTGGCGGTTTTGTGCTGTCCGGTGTGGCTCCATCCCGGTGGCATAAAAAGGTAACGAAGCTTGTTCATAAGTCCTGGGGCGCGCCAAACATCTTTGGCCAATGCAACAATCTCACCGAAGTACACATCCCAAAAATTACCGGAATCCATTTCCCTGGTAATGCCGTAGTCTATCTTGATATCTGGTTGTTCTTCTTGGTAGGTGTTGAAAACCTTGTCCCAAATGTTCAATAGGTTACAAAAATTGGTGTCCATATAAAGTGGATTACGCGCATGGTGTACCCGGTGGTGGGATGGGGTGAGCATGATTTTGTTCAAGAACCCCAAACGGCCGTCTTTCAACAAATTTTCACCAACATGAATAAAGGCACCATAGGTACCGTCAATGAACATGATCAAAAACAAGAGCTCTGGGTGTACCCCGGCCATAATGCACACGGTGGTTCGTATAGTGTCGGCGTAGGGCGCCTCTAGAAAAAAATGGGCATGTGTCACAGAGAGGTTCATGTCTTCGGGCGCATGGTGGGTTGAATGTAGGCACCAGAAAAGACGTACTTTATGCCCCCAGTAGTGATAAAGAAAATGGCCAAACTCCCAAATAAGGTAGCCATAAACAATCCAATACCACTTCATACTTGTTTGAAATGGGGCATAGGGCTGTAACCACCCGATGATAAGGGTCACCATTGCTATTGCTATAAAGCGGCCTACAAACCTGTTGAATAGGTATATAAGAAAGTTGACCTTGTAGACCCTCATCTGCGGTTTTTTGTAGACAAGCCCCAAAATCAATTCGAGCAACAGCAAAAGGGGTATAATGGGGTAGATCAAAGACACGATACCATCATACGTGCGGAATTTGGCGAAGTCGCCATTCTGTAAAATTTCAAGGGCCTGTGAAATGCCCAAAAAGCCTATGATTTCTTCATAAAGGGTATACAGAATTTCCATGTCAAACAGTACTGATGACAAGAAATATATAGCAGTTAAAAGATGGGGCTAAATAATTTCGACCAATGGCAGTCATGAAAATACAAATGCAATCATTTAAAATGTCAGGAATATTTGGGCATTTCAATTAGACACAAGATTTTCCATCAATCAACCTCAAAGGTGATATGCTTTTCAAAGACCTGTCCATCAGACCCCAGACCTTTCAATGTAACAGCATATGCCTGAAATCTTTCCAAATCTTCAAAAATGATGGCAATGACCCCGTTTCCCCTGATTTGCAGGTTCGGGTTCCAGTAGGGAACCGTGGAAACAAGAACCTTCTCGTTAACCGTTACTGACGAAACCTCCATGCCAGTAAGCAAAGAAGCGGTCTTGCTATTCTCCAAGTCTCGGGTATTTTTGGGCTTTTCGGCTCTTTTGGTATAAATGGCAATCACCCCGTTGGCAGCCCTCGAACCATAGATAGCTGCCCTTGGGCCAACTAGAATGTCGATAAAATCAACCTCCTCTGGCAACAACTGAGAAATTGCATCCACGTGCACAGGTGCGCCATCCACTAGAATTAAGGGAACACTGGTGCTGAGCAAATTGTTTCCTCCTCTCAGGACTGGAATAATATTTCCTTCCATGTCCGATTTGGTCCTTATCCCCGGTATCCGGCCGGCCAACGCCAACGCTAAGTTCTCATTCGGGTTTATGGTGGTTTCGATAAGGTCGAGGTGATAGGTCGGTTTTTTATACAATAACCTACGCTCATTTTTTTCGACTTCACGTTCTGCAATTTTCGTTGCCTTGATCTGTACCTCATCAAGCGCTATTGCCTTGCCTTCAATTTCAGCCTGGCCCATTCCCAACGAATCAATGGCGGTAGCTACTTTGGAAAATGTTTCGGTGTTTTCTTCGGTTTTGGTGTCACGGTTATTGGATTCGTTTTCCATTCCCTCCAAAACAAAACTGGTCGTGTTCGATTGCCTTTCTTGGGATTTTTCCTTTTGTGGGGGTCCTATTCGGGTATAAATGGCAATAACGCCATTGGCGGCTCGGGAGCCATAGATGGCTGCTTGGGTGCCACTTAGTACATCAATAAAATCCACTTCGGAAGCAAATATGGCATCGAGGGCGTCTCCAGTAACCGGTGTTCCATCTAAAAGTATCAAGGGCGAACCCGTGCCTTGCCCAGACAGCGTTTCGCCACTTCTTAGAATAATGCCACCGGAGGGAGTTCTATGTGCGCCACGAATCCTGCCGATCAGTGGCAATAAAATATCGTTTTGTTGGTGGATGATGATATCGTTAAAATCTACCGAACCCGATGGATTTTTGTAGAGTAGGCGCCTGCGTCGTTTTTCTTTTTCACGTGCAGAAATTTTTTCGTCACTGATTGTGACCTCATCAAGCGCTATGGAATTACGGTCGGTGAGAAAGTCTTGATATTCCCCCTCCACAGATTCTACGGTCTCTAAACCTTCTACGCTGCTTTTCAACACCTCTGGTGGTTTCTGAGGGATTATGACTATTTCTACATCTGATGGTTTAACATTGGAAGGGGTGTTTTTTGCCTCCAGTAGAATATCGGTCTCGCCAAAAAACATACAATCTCGAAATATAAAACGGCCCAAAGTATCGGTTTGGGTGGTCATTTGGCCAATTTCTGTGGCACTTTTATATGCCATAGATACCGTTGCGCTGACTCCTTGTCCGTCAGGGCCAGTAACCTTGCCATGAACCGATGTGCCCTTTTCTGGCCAAAAAGCAATGCTATCAACACTCGTGGTATTGGTGAATATACTGTGATATACCAGCTTTTTGCCATCTAGGGACAGCATCAAGTTGTTCAGGTCACGTTTCCAATCGGGTCGGTGGTACTCTGGAAAATGCTGCAGTACGTTCTGTCGTGTACGATAGCCTGATTGCAATTGCAAATAGGGCCAAAGTCCGTACCAACCTCTCCTTGAAGTATTTTGCACATTGATGGAAAGCGATGAAACGGTTTGGTCGTCCACATTGCTTGCAGCAATTGTGAAACGTTTGGTTTGATTATCAAGGTCTTCGATTTGCACTTTTATCGGTTGGTCGGCCCTAATGGTGCCATGAAAGGAAGCCCTACTTGCCAATATCTCTTTGCTATTGTTGGTCAACAACCACTGTATGGGCCCGGTTTCGAAGGATTCTTTGGGTATTTTCACCAAAATCTCATCGTTGTTTGAAAGTTTGACCCCATAGACCAGCCCTTTTCGCTGATAAGCACTCAACAGAGAGCTTTGGGCATTTACCATGTCTATAAACTTCAGGGAAACGCGATAGTGGTCGGGCCATTCGTCTAACTTCATCAATATTCCCGTTTCTTGCACCTTGGGCATTTCATACACCAGCAGGCCTGCCGGATATTCGATGACCGCTTTATAGTGTTTCCCGACTTGTGGAATAAACTGAATGATCCCGGTACCAAGAGATGAAATTGTGAACTCAGAGACCCAGGTGCCCAAGTTATCGATTACCCTGCCAGATAGTTCAGATACATCGCCCTTAAGCCCCGACAGCCTTACCCCAATACGGTTTACTTCATTGGTCAGTAGTTGACCGCCCTCGGGGTTGAGGATTGCCTTTGGGCTATCGTCTTTTACATAGAAGTCGCTCTCTACACCCACATGAACGCGTTTTCTAAAAAATAGGGTAGGATCAAAATTTCGCATATAATTGGTGTAGGCCCTTATCTGGTACCGGCCGGCCATAGCATTTTTTGGCAAAAAGAGTTTTCCATGACCCTGCAAGGCATCCACATAGGTTGTGGTGGTCGCCAGTATATCGTTATCTGGATTTATCAGGTCTACATAGACCACTTTGCTTTGGGTATCGGCCGTATGTGTAATAGCATCGACCAAATAAGCCTTGAAACGAAGCGTGTCTCCTGGCATACAGCTATGCTTATCGAGATGCAGATAGATTTTCTCCCGGGGCAATTGCCCAAATCCTATCAAGACAATGCCAAAAAATAAAATGAGTAGAAAGAATCGTCTTGGCATAAAGGAGGGTAATTGACACTAACTTACAAAAAGAGTAAGAGCTATCGACCTTCTTTAACAGTTGACTTTCAGAATTATTTTCTAAAACAACCCACTGATATTTCCATTGTCATCAATATCGATGCGTTCTGAAGCAGGGTGGGCGGGCAATCCCGGCATACGCATAATGCTTCCCGTTATCGGTATCAAAAATCCAGCGCCCGCGGCAATCTCAATTTCCCGAACGGTAATGATAAAATCTTTGGGCCGCCCCAATAGTTTGGGATTATCAGATAGTGATTTTTGGGTTTTTGCAATGCAGACGGCCAACTTTTCCAATCCCAAATCCTGTATTTTTTTTAGGTCCCGCTTTGCCTGATACGAATAATCTACATGCTCGGCCCCATAAATCTGGGTGGCAATGGTCTCAATTTTTTCCTTTACGGGGCTTTCCCAGTCGTAGAGCGGTGTAAAAGGCTCAGTGGTCGCTTCTACAATTTCAACTACTTTCTGAGCCAGGTCAAGCGCCCCTTCGCCACCTTTGCCCCAAACATTGGCAATGGCAATGGCCACGCCCATCTTTTCGGCTGCGGAACGAAGAACGTCAAATTCAGCCTCGGTATCGCTGGTAAATTGGTTAACGGCAATAATTGGGGTAACGTTAAAGCGTTTGATGTTCTCGACATGCTTTTCTAGGTTGGGCAAGCCATTTTTAAGGGCATCGACATCAGGTGTGGTCAATGCGTCCAATGAAGCGCCACCATGGTATTTCAGGGCCCTAACAGTGGTGGTCAACACCACTGCTTTTGGAGAAAGACCGGCACTTTGGCACTTGATGTCAAAGAATTTTTCTGCCCCCAAGTCGAATCCGAACCCGGCCTCGGTGACCGTAAAATCCGAAAAGGTCATGCCCATTCGCGTGGCAATCACTGAATTCGTGCCCTGGGCAATGTTGGCGAAGGGCCCACCGTGGATAATGGCCGGATTGCCCTCCATCGTCTGTACCAAATTGGGCTGTATGGCTTGTTTGAGCAGGGCCGCCATAGCGCCCTCTGCCTTAAGGTCGCGGACATATATGGGCTGCCGGTCAAAAGTATACCCGACAAAGATGTTGCCCAGCCTTTTCTTAAGGTCTGATAAGTTTTCGGCCAAACAAAGAATGGCCATGATCTCAGAGGCGGCGGTAATATCAAAGCCTGTCTCTCTTGGAATGCCCGAAGAAGTGCCCCCAAGCCCCACGATTATGTGCCGCAAAGAACGATCGTTCATATCGATTACCCTTTTCCAAGAGATGGTACGGGGGTCAAGTCCTAGTGAAGCTGTTTTGCTCTGAATGTTATTGTCTATCAAGGCCGATAACAGGTTATGCGCTTTTTCAATGGCAGCAAAATCCCCGGTAAAATGCAGATTGATGTCTTCCATGGGCAATACTTGCGAATAACCACCGCCGGTAGCCCCTCCCTTTATGCCAAACACGGGGCCCAATGAAGGTTCGCGCAAGACAACAGTGGCTTTCTTGCCCAAACGGTTCAGGCCTTCGGTCAGCCCTATCGACATGGTGGTCTTGCCTTCCCCGGCCGGTGTAGGCGAAATGGCCGATACCAGTATCAAATTTGATTGCGCCACTTTTTCAGAATCGATGAGCGATACAGGCATTTTGGCTTTGTACTTGCCATACGGCTCCAACGAATCGGTTGGTACGCCCAGCTTTTCGGCAATTTCGGTTATCGGTTTAAGGCGCACGTTTCGGGCAATCTGAAGGTCGGTCATATCTTTGGTTTAGTCTTCGAAGTTAACAAATGTGAAAAGGTTATGGTTGACTTTGGTCTTGTACTGTCTGCTTCATGTTCTTGGGCTCTTTGCCGCGATGCTTCCACCGCTTGTGGGTCCAGAAATAATATTCCGGGGCTTCCCTAATGGAGTCTTCCACTTCCCTTAAAAAGGCATCGGTAATTTCAAAGTCCTTGAATTCTTTGGGGTTTTCAGCAAGTATCTTAAAGGTACCTTGGTAATGGCCGCGTTTCAGTTTTCTGACCTTTAAATATACTGCGGGCAAATCCAATTTTTTGCACAAGTTCTCGGCCCCCACATGAACCGGTACCACAATACCCATGAACGAGGTCCAATATTGGGCCTTATGTCGCATGGGCGATTGGTCGCTCAGTATGCCATAGGTGCTCAAACGACCCTCACGGCGGTTCTTGGCCACGATTTCTTTGGTTTCCTTTGTAGAAATCAAAGAGGTGCCGAATTTTTCGCGTATATCGCGAATCAATTTATCGAAATAGGGGTTGTTGATTTTTTGGTAGATGCCGTAGCCCTTTGATTTGATGTGCGCGTCGAGTGCGATAGACCATTCCCAACTCGCATAATGCGGAAACATGACCATGATACTTTTGTTCTGGGCCTCCAGGCCATGCAGCACCTCTAAATTTGTAAAAACGAACCTTTTTTGCAATTGTTCACGAGAGATCCCCATCGTCTTTATCATCTCTAAAAACATATCGCACATATGGCGGTAAAACTTCTTTTCTATCGCTTTGATTTCTACAATCGATTTCTCAGGAAAGGCCAGACGAAGGTTTTCGCGCACCACTTTTTTTCGATAGCCGATACTATGGTAAACCAGATAATAAAGAATGTTTGACAGGCCGTAAAGAAGGCTAAAAGGCAACCGCGAAACCAACCACAGTAAAGGGTATGCGATGATAAAACCAATCAATTGCATGCAAAAAGGGTATGCACAAATATAGCTATATTTGACCCCAAACCTATGGGTACATGTACAATTTGCACTTAGCCACCATTGGCATTATTGTTGTCAATATTCTGGTGACGCTTCGGGGTTTCAACGACCAAACTTTCTTTGATCGCTACAAATTCAACATCGCTGCCATTCAGGCCGGTCAAAAAGAGCGCATGCTCACTTCAGGGTTCCTGCATGTTGATATTTCGCACTTGTTCTTCAACATGTTCACCCTCTTCTTTTTTGCCGATGTGGTCATCACTTGGTTTGGGGCTTTCAAATTTCTGGTCATTTACTTTGTAAGCCTTTTGGCCGGTAGTTTGCTTGCCATGTTCTTTCACAAAAACGAGCCCTATTACAGTGCTGTCGGCGCCAGTGGTGCAGTGACGGGAATACTCTATGCCGCTATTCTGTTGCAGCCCGATATGCAATTGGGCATCCTGTTCATTCCGATTCCGTTGCCTGCATATGTTCTGGGCATTGCCTACCTACTATATTCCATATATGGCATGAAAAGCAGATTGGGCAATATTGGGCATACGGCCCACTTTGGTGGTGCCATTGGGGGCTATGCCATGACCCTTATATTTTTGCCGGGCCTCTTGGTCACCGAGACACTTATGGTACTATTGCTGGCAATCCCTATCATAATACTCTTTGTGCTTGAAAAGATGGGTAAAATCTAAGGTAACCCGCTTTTTACAACAGATAGGGGCACGTTCACAACAAAAGTTGGGCGAATACCCAGTTGTGCCCTTATTTTGGGGCACTTTAGTATAGCCTACTTGTTATGAAACGAATCTTACCGATGTTGGCAGCCACAGGGCTCGCTTTGTTTTTTTCATGTTCTGACGAAACCATTATTTACGAAGATGAGCAGAGTGCCGTTGAACTAGAGACCAGCGAAACTGTGCTTGAAAACAGTATCTCTCTTGATAATGCCGGTGTACTTGATATTTTTAGTGAAGACCGTCTAACAGGTAAATTGGCGCGTTTTGCAGATGAACCGGCAGGCGACTACCCCCTTTCTTTGGTAGCACAGGTGTCTCCGCCCAAATTTAGCGGCGGCGAAAACCTGACCGCTTCACACGTGCATGTTCACGGCAATTACGCTTATGTGGCCTACAATACCGTCGGACAAGACTATGTTGGTGGCATCGACATTGTAAACGTGGCCGACCCCAACCGCCCAAGGGTAACTTCTAGATTGTACTATACCAATGCCGACATCAGTTCGGTGAAATATGACAATGGCTACGTTTATGCGGCAGGCGGTGTTGATTCAGAAAAATCGGTACGGGCCACATCAAATTCATTTGTGGCCAAGATAAAGGTAGACAATGGCCGCTTTAACCTTGGTGCCGGTATTCTCTACGGATTTCAAGAAGGATTTGTGGCAACCGATGTTGAGACCACTGCCAGCTCTGTGATCGTTACCAGCGGTAAAGACGGTTACGTGACCGTTTACGATAAGAACACCCTGGAAGCCCAAAACGACACCCCGTTTTCCGATTTAAGGTCGGTGAAGCTGAAAGATGATAAAATAGGGGTGCTTGATGCCGATTTCGGCGTGCGTATCTTGGACCAAAACCTATCGCAGGTGGGCAGTATCGCCATTGATGCCGACTTTAGAACAGCGGACAAGAGAACCCTTGATTTTACCAGTGACAACAAAATTGTGGTATCCGAGGGCGAGGCAGGTGCTGGTATTTATGATTTTACCACCGGCAGCTTCATCGAACATGTGCCAATTCTTATCAACCCTGACGGTGTGGCAACGTCTGATATTGTCACCAATGCCGTTACCATTAACGAAGATGTGTTGTTGATGGCCAATGGCGGGGCAGGATTATGTCTTTCTGAGGAAGAAGACAATGGCACCGACCTAGTGGGCATTATTGAGTTGACCGGCTCCATCAACTACGTGGAGTCGAAAGGGGATTACATTTTTGCGGCCTCGGGGAAATCGGGCCTTCAGGTGATAAAGATGAACAAACCTTCGCCAAGTCTGGCAGCCAGGTGCGCCGATTCACCAAACTATCAGGGCAGCTCTAAACTGACCGTTGGTGCCAACCAGCAATTGGCCTATAGCGGCTCAAAACGTTTTCAGCAAATCAGTGTTTCAGGTTCGTTGCTACTATGTGGCACATGGACCGTAATAAATACCGTCACGGTTGCCGATGACGCACTTTTTGAAATGAGGGGCACGCTGATTGTTGCCCGCAACAACAAAAGAAAAGACCTAAAAGTGGGCGAGGGGGCAACCCTTAGAATTGAGGGCAACCTGACCGTTTATGGGGATTTGGAACTTGAGGACGGGGCCACGGTAGAATTTTTGGGCACTGGTTCGCGGGTCAATATTTTAGGAGAAGTCAAAAAAGGTGACAACGTTACCATAACGGGTGACTTTGAAGATATTCAAAATAAATTCTAGCAACTAAATAACCTACCAACAAAAAAAGCCCTGAATATTCAGGGCTTTTTTATTTGTCAGCAGTCGCTTCCTTTAGTTCAGCAACTCGGCCACTTTTTCTTCCAGGGCAGGGCCGCGAAGGTTTTTGGCCACGATGACCCCGTTTTCGTCCAATAAGAAAGCTGCCGGTATGGCATCAACGTTATATAGTTGGGCCACGGGATCTTGAAATCGCTTTAAGTGCGACACGTGGTGCCATTCAAGGCCGTCTTGTTCAATGGCTTGCTTCCACTGGTCTTTGTTGTTGTCCAATGAGACCCCGACAATATTGAGTCCCTTGTCTTTGTACTTGTTGTAGACCGCCACGATATTCGGATTTTCATATCGGCAGGGCCGGCACCAGGCCGCCCAAAAATCTATCAGGGTTACCTTGCCTTTGACCTCTTCAAGAGCAAGCAGATCGCCATCAGGTGTCGGGGCCGAAAATTCCGGGGCAACGGCACCTACTTCCGTTCCCTTTTGTTGTTTTAGTTGTTTATCGATGCTCTTACCAGGTTTCGAATTCTTGACCTCAGGGGTAAAGGCATCGTATAGGGTCTTTGCCTCACTTGCCTCGATTACCTTTGAACGTAGCAGATTGTCAAGTATCAAGGCAGATATCAAAGCATCGGGATTCTCCTTCACAAAATCCAAATGGTACGTTTTAACCCGGTCTTGCAGCTCGAAGAACTCCTCACGAAGCGATTCCATCATGGCGGTGTCGCGTGCGGCGTTGGCCTTTTGAAAATCATCGTTGATCGACTGTCCGCTTTCGTTGATGTCGCGCGACTCATCGAGAAACTCCATAAAACGTTCATTCTGGTAGGTACCCTTAATTTCGGCAAAGGCCATGCTGTCTTTTTGAAATTCCACGTTAATGGTTCCATTCTCCAATATTACCGGTACGTTGCCCATGATTCCTTCCACAAAAAGATAGTGAAGCTGTGGAATTTCTTGGTTTCCGGCAAACTCGAAACCTCCCTCGTTGACCTGGGCCGTGTCGACATCGATCAACTGGTTTAGGGTATCGGTGGTTCTTAAATAAACGTTTGTGCCGTTTTCCACCTCTCCATCTATACTTCCGGTCAAAGTGTAGCCGTTCTTCGCTTGGTCACAAGCAACGAACATGGCAATTGTGGTCAGGGCAAATACTATTTTTTTCATAGAACAAATTTGTTTGAACCGCAAAGGTATTGATAAAGCAGGGGATAAAAAAAGCCCCTAACATAAGTTAAGGGCCCTGTTTCGTGTTGATAACTTTTAAAACTGGTATCGGATACCCAGCGCAATATCGAAATCAAAATTATCACTGAAGCCATCGTAACCAAGAATTCCAATCTCTGGCCTAAAGTCCAACGATAACAACAAAGGGATGTCAAAATCATACTCGATGCCCAGATTACCGGCAGCAAAAACAAAGAGCCCGTCATCATCGTCACCATCGGGCACAGGGGCAAAATCTACACTTCCCAGACCGCCGCCAACGCCATAGTACCAGTTGAAGCCGCCATCTAAATTGTGTACCCATTGGTACACGCCTGATAGCTTGAAGGCATCGAAGTTTCTACTATCTCGCCAACCCAGGTTGAACTCTGCCCGGTTGAACTGGGCAATTGATTTCTGATACGAGATCTCGGCACCAAACCCATCGCTATCGCCCAAACGGAGGCCTAAGGTATGGTCTGATATACTCTGGGCGCTCAGCGAGGCCGTTGCAAATAAAAGTACGACAGAAAAAAATGTGGTAATCTTCATAAGTTTCTCTTTTAGTTTAAAAATATGGATAGCTTTGTTTCGCTATTTTGGTTATAACTTGTTTCATTACTCAAAAATTGTTCCGAATTGAACAAATCTTCCCTGAAATTACTCTCTTCCTGCTTGCAGGGCAGTCTGCATACTGACAAATTGACAAGGTCTCTCTATGCCACCGATGCCTCTGTGTATCGCAAATTACCACTTGCTGTTGCCTATCCGAAAAACGAACAAGATATCAAGGTATTGGTTCAATTTGCCAACAAAAACAACATTGGTCTTGTGCCGCGTACCGCAGGTACCTCTCTGGCAGGCCAATGTGTGGGCGAGGGAATAATCGTTGACACCTCTAAACATTTTACCAAGATTTTGAAGGTAGATACAGATAGAAGGCAGGTCACGGTACAACCCGGGGTGATTCGTGATGAACTCAACCAATACCTAAAACCATACGGACTGTTCTTTGGGCCGAACACCTCAACCTCGAACCGTTGTATGATAGGGGGGATGGTAGGCAATAACTCTTCTGGAACCACATCTATAAAGTACGGGGTGACGCGCGATAAGGTGGCAGCCCTCAAAACCATCCTTTCTGATGGAAGCACTGCTGTTTTTGGGGAGATGGATGAAAATGGGTTTGAAAAAAAGGCCGCACAAAAAGATTTTGAGGGGCAATTATATGCCACGGTCAAAAGCGAACTGTCAGATGCCGCCACCCAAAAGGAGATAGCGAAAGAGTTTCCAAAACCTGAAATCCACCGTAGAAATACGGGTTATGCCATTGATGAGCTACTGAAGAACAATCTCTTTGGTGACGGTGAAAAAGGTTTCAATTTCTGTAAACTGCTCTGCGGCAGCGAGGGCACCCTTGCCTTTTCCACTGAAATAACCTTGCAGTTAGACGATCTGCCACCGCCGTTGTCTGCCATGGTGGCCACGCACTACAACACCTTAGAGGCCTGTCTGGGCGATGTGGCCCCTGTAATGAAACACGGTTTGTTTACCTGCGAGATGATGGACAAGGTCATTCTTGACTGCACCAAGAACAACCGCCAACAATTGGCCAACCGCTTTTTTGTAGAGGGTGACCCTGCTGCCATTTTGATGCTCGAACTTAGGGCACACACCGAAGAAGCATTGCAAGAACAACTTGATGCCCTATTGCAGACCCTTGAAAACTCAAGCTTGAGCTATGCAAGTCCGGTATTGCGCGGGGATGACATCAACAAGGCGTTGGAGCTTCGAAAAGCAGGCTTGGGGTTGTTGGGCAATATGGTAGGTGACCGCAAGGCCGTAGCCTGTATCGAAGATACAGCAGTGGCTTTGGAAGATTTTAAGGACTTCATCATGGAGTTCACCGAAATCATGCGGAACTACGGACAAGAAGCCGTTTATTATGCCCATGCCGGGGCGGGCGAACTGCACCTGCGCCCCATTCTGAACCTTAAGAAAAGTTCTGATGTCAAGCTATTTCGGCAAATTACCACCGAAGTCGCCCAATTGACCAAAAAATATAGGGGAAGTTTCAGCGGTGAGCACGGCGATGGCATCGTTCGGGCAGAGTTCATCCCTTTGATGATAGGCGAAAAAAATTATGCACTGCTGCGCCGTATCAAATCGCTTTTTGATCCACACGGCATTCTGAACCCCGGCAAAATCGTGGATCCCTATCCGATGGATGCCTCGTTGCGGTACGAAGTTGACAGAAAAGAGCCCGAAATCGACACGCTCATGGACTTTTCAGACAGTCAGGGTATCTTACGGGCCGCGGAAAAGTGCAACGGTAGCGGCGATTGCCGAAAAACCCATCATATGGTCGGCGCCATGTGCCCGAGCTACCATGCCACCAAAAACGAAAAGGATACCACCCGCGGCAGGGCCAATGCCCTTCGGGAGTTTTTGACCCATTCTGAAAAAAACAACCGTTTTGACCATGAAGAACTGAAAGAAGTCTTTGACCTGTGCCTAAGCTGCAAGGCTTGTGCCCGTGAGTGCCCCAGCAATGTGGATGTGGCAACATTAAAAGCCGAATTTCAATACAACTATCAAGAGGCCAACGGCTATTCGCTGCGCAGCAAACTGTTTGCGCACAACACAAAAGTCAACCGGTTGGCCAGCAAGGTCAGTGGACTTGCCAATTTGCTGTACGGTTCAAAAATAATGTTGAAATGGTTGGCGAAATCCGTTGGGGTGGCCACTGAAAGAAGTTTCCCGAAAATTTATAGTTTTGATTTTGATAAACATCTTCAACAACTTAAAAAAGAGAAAATTACAACAAATAAAAAGGTTGTTTTATACATTGATGAGTTTACCCGCTATTTAGATGTTGAGGTAGGCAAAGATGCCATTGAACTTTTGACCCGTTTGGGCTATGAGGTCGAATTGCTGTTTGCCGAAAGTGGCCGCACCTATATTTCAAAGGGGTTTTTAAAACAAGCCAAAAAACTTGCCGATTTGAATATCTCAAGAACAATATCACTGGTACAGGCGGCCACCCCGATAGTAGGGCTGGAGCCTTCTGCCGTCCTGACTTTTCGGGATGAATACAAGCGATTGGCGCAAGATTCTGAAAATGCAGAGCGTTTGGCGAACCAATCGTTTTTGATAGAGGAATTTTTGGCCGGCGAGATCATTAAGGGTAACATCAAGACCGAACAGTTTACAGAGACCCCGAGAAAAATTAAAATACATGGCCACTGCCACCAAAAGGCACTTTCGAACCAAAAGGTGACCTTTGATATCTTGAACCTGCCCAAAAACTACGAAGTCTCCATTATTTCCTCGGGTTGTTGTGGCATGGCAGGTTCGTTTGGATACGAAAAGGAACATTACGCGACAAGTATGGCCATCGGTGAACTAAAGCTGTTTCCTTCCGTCAGAAAGAGTGATAGCGATACCATTATAGCGGCCAACGGTACCAGCTGCCGCCATCAGATATTGGATGGTACGGGAAGAAAGGCATTACACCCCGTTACCATTTTGAGACAGGCCATGGTCTTTTAACTGTTCGCCATCAGAGATGGTCTCGTTTTTCTTTTTGGGTTTTTCACGCTCTGCGGTAATCGATGTGATCAGCTCGTTGATATCGAGCTCTTTTACATCATCATCGACAAAGAATGGTGATAGCTTGTCTTGGTTAAAGTGGTAGACTTTCCATCTTTTAAACGAATACTCTAAGGCAGTAAGGTTCTCAACCCAATCACCGGAATTAAGGTAGGTGCAACTGCCCATCTTATTTGCGTACATTTCCTTTTTCGGTTGGTGGATGTGTCCGCAGACCACATAATCATAGCCGTTCTCGATGGCAAGATCGCAGGCTGTACGTTCAAAATTGTCTACGTATTTAACGGCGCTTTTTACACCGTTCTTGATTCGTTTTGAGAGTGAGTACCGTTCTTTCCCCATTTTGTTCAAGAACCCGTTGACCATACGGTTCAAGAGAATGAGCAAGTCGTAGCCATACCCGCCCAACTTGGCCAGCCATTTAGCGTTTTGGATGGAGATATCAAAAACATCCCCATGAAAAATCCAAGCCTTTTTACCATCAAGCTCCAAAACCAATTTATTGGCAATGGTAACATTGCCCACGGTAGTATCAGCAAACTTTCTCAACACCTCGTCGTGGTTGCCCGTAATGTAAAAGACTTGAACACCCTTTGCGGCCATGCCTATCAATTTTTTCAGCACTTTGAGATGTGAAGCAGGAAAATAGCGTTTGCTGAACTGCCAAATGTCGATGATATCACCGTTCAAAACGAGCTTTTTGGGCTCAATACTGTTCAAATAGGCAATCAATTCGTCGGCATGGCACCCATAGGTGCCCAAGTGTACATCAGAGATTACGGCCAGCTCTAATTTTCTTTTTTTCAAAATTTCAGGAATTTAGCTGCAAAGTAATGGTGCCATGGTGAAATTAAGATCAAGTTGATGTGAAGTATATTTAAGAAAAGTGTTAAACAATTGTCACCGTCCTTAAAACAATGTTACGGTAGTATTAAGAAAATTGGAGTTTTTCTATACCGCATATAACATTTACCTTTGACAGCATTGAAACAGCATATATGGCGGGAAACTCTTTCGGACATCTTTTCAGGCTCACAACATTTGGCGAATCGCACGGTAAGGCCATTGGTGGCATAATCGATGGCTGCCCCGCAGGCCTGGAACTTGACTTAAACGCCGTTCAAAATGAATTGGACCGCCGCCGCCCGGGACAATCGGCCATAACCACCCAACGAAAAGAACCCGATACCGTTGAATTCTACTCCGGTTTGTTTGAAGGAAAGACCACTGGCACGCCCATTGGCTTTGCCATACACAACACCAACCAAAAATCGAAAGATTACTCGCATATCAAAGATTCGTACCGGCCCTCACATGCCGATTTTGTTTATGACCAGAAATATGGTTTTCGCGATTATCGCGGCGGAGGCCGCAGCTCGGCCCGTGAAACAGCCAGTAGGGTAGTGGCCGGTGCCATTGCCAAACAATTGCTCCAGGGCGTTCAGATACAGGCTTTTGTGTCGCAAGTAGGCAGCATAAAACTTGAAATGCCCTATCAAAAACTTGATTTCTCGAACATCGAGAGCAATCCTGTTCGTTGCCCTGACCCAACCATGGCCGCAAAAATGGAGGACTATATCAAGACCATCAAAAAACAAGGTGATACCGTTGGCGGTGTGGTCACTTGCGTGGCCAAAAACATACCGGTGGGTCTTGGTGAACCCGTATTTGACAAATTGCACGCCGATCTGGGCAAGGCCATGCTCTCCATAAATGCCGTAAAGGGCTTTGAATACGGCAGCGGCTTTGCTGGGGTAGCCATGAAGGGCAGCGAGCACAACGATGGCTTTAACAGCGATGGTTCAACGACCACCAACCATAGTGGGGGCATACAAGGGGGTATCAGCAATGGAATGGACATTTACTTCAATGTGGCCTTTAAACCTGTGGCAACGGTACTTCAAGGCTATGAGACCATCAATAAAAAAGGGGAGAAGGTCAAGGCTCAGGGCAAAGGCCGCCATGATCCCTGTGTAGTGCCCCGCGCCGTACCTATAGTCGAGGCCATGACCGCACTGGTACTGGCCGATCATTGGTTGTTGGCACGCATCAACAAAGTTTAAAGGTTTGTCTATCAGAATCCCATAGTTCAGATATCGCTTTTCTCTTTTTACATTTCTAATTTCGTATTTCATATATATTCTATTTCGCATTTCTAACTTCCCATTTCGCATTTCGTACTTTTTGCGATAAATGGTATCTTACCCGACAAAACTCAAACTATGCGAAAATTGCAACTGCATTGGCAGATTTTGATTGGGATGTTGCTCGGTATTGTCTTCGGATTTATTATGACCTACCCGGATTGGGGGCGTGATTTTGTCGCTGATTGGATCAACCCGTTCGGAACCATCTTTGTAAGACTGTTGAAGCTGATAGCCATTCCGCTCATTTTGGCATCGCTTATCAAGGGTATTTCAGATTTAAAGGATATTTCAAGGTTCAGGGATATCGGGGTGCGAACTATCATTATCTATATATGCACAACGGTAATTGCCATAACCATAGGTTTATTGTTGGTAAATGCATTGAAACCAGGTGAAGGAATCTCACAAGAAACCATTGACAAGTTGACGGCCACCTATGCTGCAGACGCAGGGGTCACCTCAAAGATTGAGGAAGCGTCTCGTCAAAAAGAAAGTGGCCCCTTACAGTTTTTGGTAGATATGGTGCCAGACAATGCCATATTTGCCATGTCTTTTAACAGTTTAATGCTACAGGTAATATTTTTTGCGATTTTCTTTGGCATATCGATGCTGTTGATCGGTGAGAAAGACGCAAAGCCCCTCAAAAACTTTTTTGATTCCCTTAACGAGGTAGTTCTGAAGATGGTCGACCTAATCATGCTCACAGCTCCTTATGCTGTTTTTGCCTTATTGGCAGGGGTGGTGGTCTCTTCGAGCGATCCCGAATTGCTGCTGGCCCTTTTGAAGTATGCTGGCGTAGTTGTCTTGGGGCTCTTGCTGATGATCGTTTTCTACAGTATTGCGGTCTCCACTTTCACACGATATAATCCCCTGACCTTTTTGAGCAAAATCAGTCCTGCACAATTGCTTGCCTTTTCGACCAGTTCGAGCGCGGCAACCTTGCCCGTGACCATGGAAAGGGTAGAGGAGCATATAGGGGTCGATAAAGAGGTTTCGAGCTTTGTGCTTCCCGTTGGGGCCACCATCAATATGGATGGCACCAGCCTATATCAAGGCGTGGCAGCTGTGTTCATTGCACAGGCATTGGGCTTTCCGTTGGATTTTTCAGGGCAGCTAACGATTGTACTTACTGCCCTGCTGGCCTCCATTGGCTCTGCCGCCGTACCCGGGGCAGGCATGGTCATGTTGGTTATTGTTTTAGAATCGATTGGGTTTCCGCCCGACAAATTGGCCATTGGTCTGGCACTGATTTTTGCCGTTGACAGGCCCTTGGATATGTGCCGGACGGTTGTAAATGTAACCGGTGATGCCACCGTATCGATGATGGTCGCCAAATCGGTAGGAAAACTGGGCAAGCCCAAGGTCAAGAACTGGGACGACCACTGGAAGGAAGTGAAGTAGTTTTCCAATATTGGACGAAATTTTCAGTAAATTAAAGGGCCAAAAAATAATTCCGCACCATGAACATTTGCTTTTTAATGTATCCCTGGGAAGAAATAAATCCCGAAAAGGACACCAGCTTGGCGCTCATACATGAATGTGTGAGACGAAAGCACGGGGTAGCCCTTTGCACACCTGCCAACCTGACCATTAGAAACAGTGTCACATCGGCCTTTTGTACCGTCATCAATAAAATGGATAAGGTACCGGCAAGCCTAAAATCATTCTATAAACAAGCCTCGTTACGGGAAGAAATGCTTCCCTTGGCCGGGTTCGATGTGATATTCATGAGGGCAAACCCTCCGTTGGATCCGTTGATGCTGAACTTCTTGGATTCGGTGAAAGACGATGTTTTCATCATCAATTCCATACAAGGGCTTCGAGAGGCCAACAACAAACTCTACACGGCTGCCTTTGGTGATAGCCATAGCAATATCATTCCCGTTACCCATGTATCAAAGAACAAAAAGTATTTGGTACAGCAAATCAAAGAATCTAAATCTGACAAGATGATTTTGAAGCCTTTGAACGGGTTTGGGGGTTCGGGGGTAATCCTTATAGAAAAGTCGGCAATGAGCAATATCAAATCACTGCTAGACTTTTATGTAACCAATTCAGATGGAACCTCTAACTACGTTATACTTCAAGAATACATTGAAGGTGCTGACGAAGGTGATGTACGGATCTTATTGCTGAACGGAGAGCCCATCGGGGCCATGCGAAGGATACCGGGAAGTGATGACCATAGATCCAATGTCTCTGCCGGTGGTTCGGTAGCAAAACATACATTGACAAAACAGGAAAAAGCCCTTTGCAAACAAATAGGGCCCAAACTGGTAAAAGACGGACTCTATTTTGTGGGCATCGATGTGATCGGCGGCAAGTTGGTCGAGGTCAATGTAATGTCGCCGGGGGGCATTACTTACATGAACAAAGTATACAAGACCAAGATCCAGTGTCAGGTAATCGACTTTATCGAGAGCAAGGTACTCGATAAACTTCAGGCATTCGACCGACGTTCCCGACTTCGAAAAGAGGTGCAGGATGCTTAGGAGGTTATCCCTAGAGGAAATTATTTCGAACATCGATAATGGCAGGGTGTTCGAGGCGGTCTCTGATGACTATTCATTCACCATAAAAATCGAGGAATACGTACCGTTTGTGTGCGGTGCGGTACACGATGGGCACCAGTTCAGAAAATCGCTTTGGCAAAATTGCCTGCATACCGAATATGAGCGTTGGTACGAGGAAGACCCCTGCACCAAACAGATGGTAGAATCGCACCCCATTGTCATTGCGGGCCGCGACAGCCGTTTTGAGTATGATTTGAACCGCCCGCCCGAAATGGCCGTTTTTGATACGGCCTGGGGAAAACAGCTTTGGAAAAAAGACCTTCCCGAAAACGAACGACAGCTTAGTTTGCAAAAACACCACAACTTTTACAGGGTCGTGCATGCCCTTGTAGAAAAATTGGAATCACTGCACCCAAAGGTGCTCGTTTTCGACATGCACAGCTACAACTGGAAACGATGGGACAGGGAAGTACCCACTTGGAACCTTGGCACCATCAATATTGACAATGACCGCTTTGGCGATATGGTCGAAAGTTGGCGCGAAAAACTTGGGGGCATGCAACTGCCCAACGACATCAAATCGACCACAGGCATCAACGACACTTTTCAGGGCAATGGTCATTTTCTAAAGTATATCACCAAAACCTTTGACAACACCTTGGTGTTCGCTACAGAGATCAGCAAGGTGTACTGCGATGAGCTTTCGGGCATCATTTATCCAGAAGTTGTGCAATCTGTTGAAAACCAATTGCAAGATTTGATACCTTTGCAGGCTGAAGAATTCATGAGCACCCCATGATAGAGGAAAAAGAGCAACAAGAACTGCAACGACAATATGCCGATGTGTTTGAGATAGACAGCAATCTAGATAGGCTGGTCAAGCGTATCGAACTGTTGAACTATATCAACCCGCTGAACATCGAAAAAGAAAAGCACCGCTTTTTTGCCTCTAAATATACCGTTGAGCCTGAGTTTCGTTATCCTAAACTCAAATTTGACCCTTACAAACTGCACCGCCTTTTCTTTTCGCAGCGCCTAGAGCGTATTGAGGATGAGAAGATCAGAAAGCTCTATCAAGAGGTCATCCATTACTATTCGAACATGATCCAGTGTATCGAAACTATCGGCACGGGGCGCAATTTCTATTTCAATTCGTTACGGGTCTTCGGAACACCCACCGAAAAAGATGTGCAGAATGCCCGTTTTATACTCCATTTCAAAGATGAGCCTTCTTCTGTCGATATGGAGAAAGTGTTTTCTGCCGAAGAGGCCAAGCACTATTTCGAGAAGTTTGCGGAGGCTTATGACTTTCCGTTGAACATCCTTTTTTCGACCCATATTGCTGCTGAGGCCATGGTCAGTAACAGCCGCCAGTCCCTATTGATCAAAAAGAATGCCCGCTTCAGCAAAAACCAATTGCTAACTCTGGGCACACATGAAATTGGGGTACATTTGGTCACTACTTTCAATGCAGCGGCGCAACCCTTGAAGATTTTATCGAACGGACTTCCCAAGAATGTGGAGACCCAAGAGGGTCTCGCCGTATTCAGTGAGTACATGGGCGGTGCCCTTACCCTGAAACGACTTAAGGAGTTGGCCTACCGCGTACTAGCAGCCGACAGTTTAAGCAAGGGTTACACCTTTGCCGATACATTCGACCTGATACATGGGCACTACAAACTCGACCGTGACGAAGCCTTTACCATAACCCTTAGGGCGCACAGGGGAGGGGGCTTTACCAAAGACCGCCTTTATTTGAGCGGTCTGCGCAAAATCTATAAACGTTATAAACGTGAAGAACCTTTGGATATCTTAATTGCCGGAAAAGTTTCGTTGGACAGCGAAGAGGTGCTAAAACATCTTCGAAAAAAGGGATTGCTGCTGCCCAACAGGTATGAAAACCTTTCCTTTAAGCAAAAAATGAACACGAACAAAACACTCGATTTTATCCTCAACAATTTGAAGTAACCACGGCTAGAGAGATATGTACTTGCCCCTTGGGTATTTCACCTGAAACGAGAAGCTTTCTTTTCTGCTTTCTTTTGGCTGTAAATCCATTGTCCAACTCAACAATCCCTTCTTTTTATCATATTCCGCCGAATTGGTTACAATATCCTCCACCTTGATCTCTTTGTTTTGCGACAAAGGAATACGGTCGATCAGCTTCAGGTTGACGGCCACATTTTTGTTGTTCTTTACTTCCAGGTCATAGGTACGGTTCAGAATGCGATTGCTTCCTGTAAACGACTTGCTCTTGAAGTTTCGCTGCTGTTTTCGGGTCACTGTAATGTTCGGTTCCAAGCCCAATGACAATACCATCTCTTTTTTGGTGGTGTAGGGGTCCAAAACTGTTTTGCCCGCATAGGCACCCTCAAAATAGATGTTGGCCTCACCCGGCAAAAGCTGGTGTTTTTCCCAGTCTTTGAAGCGGGCCGTCAAGAACACGTTTTCGTTTACAATGGGCGCGGCAAAATACTCGTAGTCGGCAGGCAGTTTAAAGGTGTTGATCTCGATGGCCGTGATATCGCCATCTGACGCAATGGAATAGGGCTTTTTGATTACAAACTGGGTGTTCGACACGTTTTGCCTGATAGTGCTTTTTTTGGTGGTGACCACAATTACCCCATTGCCTCCCCGGCTTCCATAAATGGCAGTGGCATTTTCTCCGTTTAAGACCTCGATGTTTTGGATCTCACTCGCATCAAGGTCACCTTCCACAAAACCTTCCACAGGCACTCCGTCAATAATGTAGAGGGGCGATTGCTCATTGTTGGAATTGGTTCCTCTTATTCGAATTCCAGAAGTGCTTCCAGCTATAGCCTGTTCCGGTGAAACCGAAGAAACGGCATAGCCCAAACCTCTTACCTCGCGCTTAGCACCCAAAGCAGTGACCACCACTTCTTCAAGGGCATTGGCATCCTCTTCCATACCCACATTGATGATGGATGCGTAAATGGGTATTCTTACATCTTTTTGACCGAGATACGAAAACAACAAACTTTGCCCATAGGGCACCTCTAGGGAATAATTGCCATCAAAATCGGTTTGGGTGCCTTTTGTAGTACCCTCAATTACCACATTTGCCCCGGGCAGTGGCAGGCCCGAAGCATCGGTCACCGTACCTACCACTTTCTTGACACTGGGGTTAAAGGCATACCCTTTTTTAGTAGCGGTGGCCGAATGCCTTCGCGCATAGGCATTGACAAAATTCAAATAATGGGCTTGCAGATCGGGCTTTGATATGTTGTGGGCTGGGGTCGCCGTAGAGAGTATCACCTTTACATTGTTCCAATCCTTGCCTGTTTTTTGGTACACATGTGCCTTGTAGGCAAGGTTCAACGGTGCATTCAGGGCAGATGATTTGATATCGTAATTGGGCACCCAACCTGCTTCTTTTACCATGTATGAAAGGGTCAGGTTCAACTGGGTGGGCATGGGGGCATCAAACGAGATCGTTAGCTCGCCCTGTTCTTCCTCTGGCGTGTTGTTCAGTTCGTTGAGCTGCCGTTGCAGCCTATTGATTTCTTCTTGCAGGTCTTTGATCTTCTGGTTGGTCTCGAACACCTCATTCTTGATGGCGGTTATGCGCTGACGGTAGTACTGGCTGATTTCCTTTACTTTTTCAAGGTTCAGTGCCTGATTGTCTGTGCTTACCAAACGATTGGTGTTGATGACCCGCTCTTCTTCCTCGAGGCCCAAAATATGGTTCTTGAGGAAAGCTGTTTGGGCTTGCAAGGCTTCTATTTGGGAGGTCCACTTTTCAGTATCTGGATGGCTTTCCGATCTATCGAGATAATTGATGTCATAGGCCATGGATAGGATGGAGACCGCTTGAAGCCCCGAGACTTGAATGCTGCTCTCGTCTACTTTGGGCGAAAGTCCGGTAAAGACCACCTTGTTGATGCCCTCTTTTAACTGGCAATTGGCCTTTCGGGTAATTTGGGCCCCACTGAGGTACACCGTGACCTCTTTGATCTTGGAGGGAATCTTTGAATCGTTGGCATGTGACAAAAACGGAAGGGCAAGCAACAGAAATACGAGCTTTTTCATAATAGTTGGATTTAGATTTCATCCAAACCTATCTGCAAAAACCGCTTTTAAAAAGAAGGAATGATGCAATGGGGCCGATGATCGAGTAAACGTGCCCTTTGGGATAGTCATTGCAAAAATTTGGCCTGTAGTTCTGGGGTAGGCACCATACACTGCTCTTTTTTGCCGAACCAACGGTAGCGGTTACGGGCCACAAAATCGTATATGATATTTCGGATTGAACCCGGAATCCATTGAAAAACAAGCAACAAGCGCCAAACACCCCCAAATTCGCGGGCGATTTCAAGAGTGGCATCCGATTTGGTGTAAAAGGCTACCCCAGGCTCTATTAGAATGATGGAATCGATTTTGGAAGTATCGATGTTTCGTGCTTCCAACAGGTTTTGGCCCACTTCGCTTTGCAATGCCGCATACCGGAACACATCTTTTTTGTCACGCTTGATGACGAATTGCACGGCGCCGTTGCAGAGGTTGCAGACCCCATCGAATAAGATTATTTTTTTATTGCTTTCCATTTTTTCATTCCCTCGAAGGAGGGAGTCCTCCGTTTTTTTGTCATTCCCGCCCTTCGACTACGCTCAGGATAGACTACGGCGGAATCCATTTAATCTATGTTGCAAAGATACAGCAGACAACCAGAAATGTCATTTCGAACGCCCCCATGGCTATTCGGGATGGGAAATCTAACCATTCTGGAGATTTCTCCATCGTTCCGCTCATTTCGAAATGACTAAATGGGGCCCTAAAGAGCCACAAATAAGAAGTAATACCCAAATGTTACAAGGTGTTTAAGAACTCAGTCAAATCGGTCTCTTTGTTTAGCCCTAATTTCTTTTTTAGCCGATATTTTGAAGTTAAAATACTGGTGGGTATTACATTGAACATGGCGGCTATCTCCTTTGTGGTCAGATTCATTCTTAGGAAAGCGGCAAGTCGAATTTCTTTATCCGTAATCCCCTCGTGCAAGGCACGTAATTTATTATCAAAATTATCGTGCACATCGGCAAAGTATGATTTAAAAACCTCCCAGTCTTTATCTTCTGCAGTCTGTTTTTTGAGCAGCATGGTCAATCGGCGAAACTCTACTTTAAAGAGTTCGGGTGATCTTTTGATTTTATCCAAATTCTCTTTTAATTCCTGCAAAAAGGTGTTCTTCTGAACCAAATGGAGCGTCTGGCTTGCCAATTCCTTTTTCTTATGCTCGATTTCCTGTTTATAGATTTCTTCCTGTTTTTCCCTCTCAATACGATTTTTCTTCATCCGTTGGCGGAAACCAAAAAATAATAGTCCAGAAATTGTGAAGAAAGAGACCATTCCCCCCGCATATAATCCTTTGGTCAGTTTATCGACCTTGGCTTTTTCATTCAAGGTGTTGATTTCTTCTTTTTGCAGGGCAAGGGCCGCTTCTTTTTTTTCAGTTTCATAGATGGTCCGCAATTCTTCGATTTTTTTTGTTTTTTCTATAGTAAAAAGGCTGTCCTTGATAGTTTGATACCTTTTCTGGTCTTGTAGTGCTAGACCTAACTGTCCACTATTTTCATAGGCTTCCACGCGAAATTCCAAAGCGAATTTTAATTCGTTGATTGCATCGGTGTTTTCAGCCATTGTGATGCTACGGTTCAAATAACTTAATGCCTTTTCTGTTTCACCAATCGCAGTATACGTCTTTCCCGTTTGGTAGAGGGCAATAATTTTATTTAAAGAAGAGATATCATAATCATAATTATCTAGACTTTTTAGCAAATTAAAAAGGGCGAGTTGGTATTTTCCCTGTTCCCGATAAGATATTCCGAGGTTGATATACCCATTTGATGTATTGTCTGGATAATTATTTTTTTCGCTTATCGAAATACTTTTTTGATAGTGGTGGATGGCTTTTTCATAATCCCCAATGTCCTTATAAGCATTGCCGATATCCATTAAGGTATATGCCATGTATAAGTTATCAGAGGACTCTTCATAAATGCGCAAAGCTTCTTCAAAATATTTAATGCTCGCATTAGAATTGCCTTGGTTTAAATTCAACTTACCTATATCACGTGTAATATCCGCCTTTCTGAAAGGCTCTTTTGAAATGGTATCCAATACTTTCAGCGCTTTCATGTAACCGTCCATGGCCAGCGCAAAATAACCTTTGTTACGATAATTGGTGGCAATATTGCCCAAGGCAATACCATATTTGAAGTAATCCTTTAAATCCAAATAGATGGAAGATAAAGAATCTATCATCCAAATGGCAGTATCATAATTTCCCTTGCGGGATTCAATGTTGGCGAGGCTGTTCATGGCATCAGCTTTAAGGGTTATTTCAAAAGGTTTGTCCGCCAATTGGATCGTTTTTTCATTATAGAAAGTGGAAGAATCGTTTTTCTGAATAATATAATAATAACTGCCTAGATTGTAGTGACCGATTGTCTCTCCTTTTTCGTACCCTATTTTTTTTGATAAGGCTATAGTTTCAATAGCGAGTGTTTTGGCTTTTTCAGGGGTAATATATAGTTGGATATCAAAAAGTTTTTTAAGGGTATTTACCTTTGAAGTATCATCTTCCTGACTTTGGTATACCTGCATCAAACTGTCGAGTTTGGCCTCTTGTGAAAAGGTCTTTGGAGTTGTCAAGGCAAAGACCATCAACCCAATTATATATCGTTTCATCGCTGGTATTTGTTTGTATCTAAAGTACACAATTAAACATCAGCTTTTAAAAGCGGGTATATGAGCTAAAAATGAGCTGTCTATTTAAAGTCCATACAACATGCTCATTAGCTATTCATCGAAATCATTTTAAAAATCTAATTATCAATAGGTTATATATTCATTTTATTTATGTCAAATTGGTGTTGTCTATGGTGATTTTAAGTAATATCTATACTTGATGTCTATTGTTTGTCTATTGTGAAAATTAGGTATGGGTGTCATTCACGGATAGTTTTGGCAATAGATCAACGTAAAAATTAAAAGTGATGAAAACAAAAACAATTATCAGACAATTGGCCCTAGTATTCATGGTCACACTATTTTTAAATGCCTGCAGTAAAGATTCCACAGATTCAACGGAATCTCCTGAAGTATCGAATACAGATCCTGATACCGAAATTGACCGTGATTTTCAAGCTGTTGTGGACAATGGAGGTGATTTTGACCCCACAACCACTTCTGAAGAGGAAGTTTCAATCGAAGAAAGTAATGAGATTATCGATGGAGAAGTATGGAATTGCACTACCAAAACCTACAGTGCCCTATCACCGGGAGGAGGCGACAAAGGCTTCCCGCTTTTCAATCCCAATGCGTCGGTAATCTATCCAGGGAGTTTGTTGCAGGGTAAGTCGCTTAAAAACGCCACTCCGGATGTCATTGCAGTTGAAAGGGCTGGAGGAACCATATCCTACGACCTTAATAATGGCAATACGGCCTCCAGTTTTTCGGTGGAAAAGGTCACCAAGAGTTCCATTCAAAATGCCATGAACCAGATTATCGCCAATGCACCCAGTGATTTACCTGCAAACTTTGTCTTTACCTACTCACAGGTTTCCAGCGAACAGTCATTGGCCTTTAATATGGGTGTTGATTATGAAACAGCTTTTAAAAGCATAAGTGCTGATTTTGGTTTTAGTCAAGACAAATCATATAACAGAATATTGGTTGAGCTCAATCAAAGCTTTTATACCATGAGTTTTGATATTCCGACCAGTCTAGAAGGGCTTTTTGACGAGAGTGTTTCGGCAGATGATTTGGCGAAGTATGTGGGTCCTGGTAACCCGGCCACTTATATTTCCGATGTCACGTATGGCCGTATTTATTACATGCTAATTGAATCGACCTCATCGTATACCGAGATGGAGGCCGCTGTCAGTGCAGAATTCAATGGCGTGGCCGCAAGCGCCGATATCGACATTGATGCCAGTTATATCAGCGATTTGAGCGAATTGAAAATTAAGGTAATGGCATTTGGAGGTGAATCGACCAGCACCTTACTATCTGTTGGCAACAGCAACTTGAGTGAGTTGGTGGCCCTTTTGGCCAAAAGTACAACGATATCAACAGGATTGCCGATTAGCTACGTGGTACGGAGCGTAAAAAGTAATCAAATCGTAGGCGTGCAATTGGCCACGGAGTACGATGTGACCACTTGTGAACCGGCTGGCCCCGGGGGTGAGCCCACCTATACAGCTTTCTGGAAAGGAGAGGTGTTGGAGCGTATGGGTCCCGTGGGCTCAGGCTATGCAGAACAGGGTACCGACATGGTGCTAATCAGCAAAGACGGCAAACAGTTTATGAAGAGCAACAATGTGCGTCTGGAAGGGCCATTCCCCATTGAGGAACTGGGCACGATGGGTGATTACCCTTTTGGAGATGTTGGTGTGGGTGCGGCTTGCAATATCGATGGAAACAATGAGGAAGAACCGACCGTTATGGTTGTTTCTTCAGACGGACAGTTCTTCTCGTATATTCTGCCCAATGGCAGATGGTTGAGTAAAGAACCCATTATAAATCTGATAACAGAGGATGAGCGACAAGACGAAAATCCGTTCATCAATCGAGGTGGGGTTGGGGCCATGTTTTTTAATAGTAGCGTAAGCCGATGGATGTTTGACATTAATGGTGATGGCTACGCCATGTACAATCGTACAAACAATGGTGAATTCAGCATTTACAACACCACAAATCTTTGGGGTGTAAACAATACGTTGCCGTTCGACCGCATTGGTGGCGGAGTTGGATTTTTCATAGGCTCCAAACGCTATTTTGTAATGTTCGACAGTACTGGCACACAATATGTAGTTAACGAAGAGGGCGGGGAAGTGTTCGGACCTTTTGAATTATAACCGGTCAACAAAGTTTAGAGCATACTATTTTTAAGTTCAACCGCATTTGCTGCCTCTTGCAAGCGTTGATCAAATTGTGACCAAAAGGGGTATTTAGGCCGCAGTGTACTGCGGCCTTTTTTATATGGTGCTTAGAAAATCTGCCAAGTCGGTTTCCCTGTCCAGTCCCAATTTCTTCTTGAGCCGGTATTTTGATTTAAGAATGCTGTCGGGCAAGACGTTCATAGTGGTTGCGATCTCTTTGGTGGTCAGGTTCATCCGTAAAAAGGCCGCCAAACGTATTTCCTTTTCAGAAATATCGGCATAGAGCGTCTTTAACTTCTGGTCAAAGTCGTTGTGTACCTCTGAAAAGTAGGTTTTAAAGGTCTCCCAGTCCTTGTCGGAGGCCTTTTCCTTTTTCAACAACATTACAATACGACGAAACTCCATTTTGAACTTGTCAGGCGAACTTTTGAGGTTCTCCAAATTTTCCTTCAGCTCTTCCAAAAAAGTGTTTTTCTGCACCAAATGCAGGGTCTGGCTGGCCAGTTCCTTTTTCTTATGGGCAATTTCCTGTTTGTAAATTTCCTCTTGCTTCTCGCGGGCGATACGGTTCTTTTTAATGCGTTGACGGTACCCAAAAACAGACAGCCCAAATAGGGCCAGGGCAGAGGCCATACCCCCGGCATAGAGGCCTTTGGTGAGCTTATCAACCTTGGCTTTTTCATTTAAGGTATTGATCTCTTCTTCCTGCAAGGCGATTTCGGCTTCCTTTTTTTCGGTCTCGTAGATGGTCTGTAATTCAGAAAATCGGTTTCTATTGTCTGCATTGAAAATGCTATCATTTATCATTTTGAACTGTTTGTGATAGCTTAAACCTGCAGCAGAATTTCCCAGCATCTCGTTGAGCTCAAAAAGCAATCTGTTTGCTTTAAGTTGCATGCCGAGATTCCCTGTTTCAATGGCTTTTTCCAATCCTAAGACTAGGTTTTCTTTTGATTTTGAATACTCACGGATCTTCATCTGTAATTCACCGAGGTCCACGCTATATTGCGATAATGCTTGGGGATTGTATTTTAAATCATTAAAGTCGATAATATATTGCAGCATTTGAATGGCCTCCTTATAGTTTCCTTTCCTAGCCAGAAGTTGACTTTGCCGATACTGCGCTTGATAAATTAGGGAAGGTTCTTTAAGATGTTCGGCAATGGACAAGGAACTTGCTATTCTTTTTTCATTTTCACTGCGTAATTCTTCATTGCTCATATAGAGTCCTGCCAATAAATTAAGTGCAGCGAATTGCTGTCGTAATTGCTTTTTGTTTTCAAAATAAGACAAAGACTTTTCATGATATTTAATTGCATTTATGGTGTCTCTCATTTCACCATATATGGCTGCGATTACCATTTGATTTTGTACAAGCTCTATAGAGTCTTTAAACTTTTCAGAAATTTCAGCACTATTAAAAGCTTGATTTAAAGCAAGGTTGTAATATCCCTTTTGTAAGTATACAATTGCTTTGCTATTGTAAATCCCTGCAAGTCCCGTGCTATCTTTTACGGCCTTAAAGTTTTTCTCAGCCAAATCATAGTAGTGGTACGCGCTATCCAGTTTTCCAACCATATTAAGATCTTGACCCAGGTTACGTTGAATACCTGCCATTCTTTTTTTATCGTTATTAATTGAGTACATCTTTAACGCCTTTTTAAAATAGTGACCTGAACTATCAAAGTTGTTTAAATAGGCATAGGCTACTGCTTTTCTTTCATATCCATATGAGAGTATGGTGTCAATATTGCTACTCAGACCAAGTTGGATCATCTGCTCTGCGTAAGTAAGTGCATCATCTATATTATTATTTATGGTTTCATACCAAAGATTATTGAGTGTCTTATACTTGGTTGTGTCTGGCTGCGCTATTTCCAATGTCTTCAAAAGACTATCAATTTTTTGTTGGTTTTGTGCCAAATTTTTCGGGATGGAAAGAAGGAAAATAACGGTTAGGCAAAAAAAGTGTTTCATAAAATCTGATTTGATTGGTGTCAACAAGGTATCGATTATATGTGTTACAAAAAAGCTGCTGTCATCAATAAAAAAACAAGGTGTCCATAAAAAGTCCATAAAATATAGGGCTAGGACCAGGGTGCTTATAGGCTGAAACCTACTGAATCTATTGACTTTACCTAAAAATTAAGACCTATTAAAATTGTGGCTTGTCCATAGGTCGATTTGTTAAAATCCATACAGGCTGTCCATACTTTGTCCATGCCGAAAATTAGGACTGGGCTCGATGCGCTTCTAGTTTTGGGGTGTTGAATCTTAAAAACTAGAAATTATGAAATCAAATCAATCATTTTTCAGAATTACACTTTATGTGTCTGTTCTATGTTTATTATTAGTTGCATGTAGCAGCTGTAGCAAAGATGAAGTAGAACCAGGGGCAGAACAACCTAATTTTTCTAACAATGATGCATTAGATTTTAATGCTGCGGTTGCTAATCTAAGTGCTTTTAATCAGCCTAATGAATCTCCTATAGCGGAGACTAATTCGACTGAACCTGAACGTGACTCAGAAAACACAACCTTGGAATGTTTTACAAAAACATATGAAGGTGCTCCTGGGTTTAATGAACTGTTTACACTTGATCCAACTACTGATGTAATATATCCAGGTGCCATGTTAAAAGGAGAAACCATACCAACCGGCGAATATTCAAGAATTAATGCAGATAGGTCGCCTATTACTATGTCTATTTCGTTGAGCAATATTGACGGAAGCCCAAGTGTAACTATTGATAACCCCAATAATCTTAGCGAGGTGCGACAAGGTATTAATGAGTTATTAAACCGAGAGGTTACAGGTGCCACGCCCGCTCAACTTGTTGTAGAGGAGTCTCAAGTATATTCGGAACAACAGTTGGCCATAGCACTTGGTGCTAATTATCGAGATAAAACCAAGGATATTTCTGGCAGTTTTGATTTTAATTCCACAACCGTTAAGAGGAAATATGTTCTTAAATTTATTCAAAAGTATTTTACCCTAGACCTTGATTCTCCTGGAAAAATGCCAAGTGACCTTTTTACGAACCTTCCGAGCGTTGAAAGTTTGGGAGCTACC